>WPCI01017305.1_pt1 | contig 41393 bp, 37 predicted proteins | sample 5399871 | NCBI WGS metagenome assembly WPCI01 (sample SAMN12869469, study PRJNA574797) | sludge metagenome | isolation source: wastewater treatment of pH7 | place: China:Beijing | collected 2019-05-20 | reverse complement strand
TCAACTTGACCCCGCCGACCAAACTCGCGCGCCACCTCGTCCACCCGGTCGTACTCACCGTGGAATGGAACGAAGCGGTCCCCGAACCGGGCCAGCCGGTCCCCGGCCAGTTGCAGGGCCTGCCGGTCGCGATCAATCCCGATCAGGCGCAGGTTGGGCTGGGCCGAGAGCAGTGCTTCCGCGTGTCCGCCCATGCCGAGCGTTCCATCGATGGCAACCGGATCGGAGACTTGAAAGGCAGGGAGGAGCAGCTCCACGCAGGTATCGCGCAGAACGGGCACATGCAGGTCCCGCGCGTCTTGCTGCTGCTCCATTTGGTCTCTCTCTTTGCGTTTGATCCGGGTTTGGCCGGTGGCGGGCGGTGGCCCTGAAGACTGGTCCCCGCCCGCTGTCCTGACATCGGGGAAGTGAAGTCAGCACGGCGGTAGGAGATCAGCGTCCAGGGAGGTCAGAACATGTCGGGAATCACCTCGGTTTTGGTGGCGGCAAACTCGTCTTCCTGTCGCTGCAGGTACTCGGTCCACGAGGCGGTGTCCCAGATCTCGGCCCGGGAACCCACCCCAATTACGGTCAGGTCCCGGTCCAACCCGGCGTACTGGCGCAAGGCCACCGGGATCGTCACCCGCCCCTGCTTGTCGGGAATCTCATCTGAAGCTCCCGAGAGCATCAGCCGGGTGTAGTCGCGCGCCTGCTTGGAGGAAAGTGGAGCTTGGCGAATCTTTTGGAAGATCTCTTGGAACTCGGCGGCTGGAAACACGTAGAGGCAGCGCTCTTGACCTCGGGTAATGACCAGGCCTCCGGCCAATTGCTCCCGGTATTTGGCGGGCAGGATCAGACGTCCCTTGTCGTCCAGTTTTGGTTCGTACGTCCCAAGGAACATGGTCACCTCCTCCGCGCATGGCCCCTTCGGCTACACTTTACTCCACTTCGCTCCACTTCGAACCCCTTAGCGGCGAGTATAGCCGAAATGTCGCCGGAATCCGGATTGGAGTCGGCGTGTTTTCAAGGCAGATGCGCAATTGAGCAGGGTGGAGGGATTTTTACGGCTCCATGGTGAGTCGCCCGAAACGGACCCGGATAAGGGCAGCAAAAAGCGGCCCCGGCGATCGAACCAAACCTGGTTCAGATCAGACCGAAGCCGCAGGAGGAAAGCCGCCAGCGGGCCGTGGCTAGCCGGGCGCGACCCGCACTATTGCGCGCGCGGACCCCGCTCATCCCACTTCGAGCGCTGTCGGCTCATGAAGTCTTTGTCTTTCCGCTTCCGCTTTGAGCCCGAGTCGGCGCGGCTGCCATCCGCGTCCCCAACCGGATCAGATTTCAGCGCCAGCAGCACGCCACCCACCATGCAGGCGAAGCCAAGTACCCCCAGCAGCGCCGCCACCCAGCCGTAGCCAAACGAGACCCCGGCAATAATAATGGCCAGTCCCCCGACACCAATGATCGAACCCAACGCAATGCGCCGAGGCGAGAGCCGCCCGGTGGGGACGACATCGGTTTCCTCGGGCAGCGAGGACGTCATCACCGAGGCCAGGGAGGGATCAGCCTCTTTCAGCTGGGCCTCCATCTGCGCAAGGACCTGCTTCTCATACTCAGAAAGAGCCATCCTAGCCTCCTCGGTCTCTCGTGCTAGCACTCTTCTGTCAACTATCTTAGTCGGCTTTCGACAAATTGACCTCACCGGTTTTTTCCCTGGGCAGACTTGCAGTTTCCCCAAGCAAAGTAGCGGGTTGAAGAGATTTTCTCCCAAACTTGCTGTGCACCCGATCCATGGTCCGTTCGGCCGCCAGCGGGCGCAGGTCTTCATCCAGTCCAATTTGGACTCCCTCATCGCGCGGGCGGAGGCCGGTAACCCCGACCCCGGCCAGGCGCACCCCGCCTCGTCCCAGTCGCTCGACCGCGAACAGGCGCAGCGCGGCCGCCGCCACCTCCCGCCCCAGATCGGTGGGAGCGGTCAGGGTCTGAGCCCGAGTGATAGTGCGAAAGTCCGCGTCCCGTAACTTGATCTGCACGGTCCACGCAACCAGTTCGGCGTCCCGAAGCCGGGCCGCGCAGTCGTGGGCGGCGGCCAGCAAGTAGCGCTCAACCGCTTTCCGCTCGGTCAGGTTGACCGGGAAGGTCTCTTCGGTCGAGATGGATTTCTCGGGTGCGCGCCCGCCGACGCGGCGCCGGTCCTCCCCCCAGGCCACCCGGTGCAGATCGTAGGCGTGCGCCTCCCCCACGATTCGGCCCAGCTGCTGAACCGACAGCTCGGCCAGCTGGCCCACGGTACTCAGCCCGCGCCGATCGAGCAGTTCCTGCGTCTTTCGTCCAATTCCCGGCAGGGCCCCCACCGGAAGCGACTGAAGGAACTCCACCGTCCGCTCGGCCGGAATCAGCAGCACCCCGTCGGGCTTGGCGTGCGAGGACGCAATCTTCGCCACGGTCTTGGAGTTGCCAATCCCGACCGAGGCGGGCAGGCTCACCCGTTCGCGAATCTGGTTTCGAATCAGCTGGGCAATTTCGCGGGGTTGACCCAACCGGCGTCGGGCCCCGGCCACGTCCAGGAAGGCCTCGTCGATACTGATCGGCTCAAAGTCGGGGGTGATGGCGGAAAGTATCTCCATCACCCGGTGTGAGTAGTCCCGGTAGAGCCCGCGCGACCCGGGAACCACCACCGCCTGCGGGGCCAGGGCTCGGGCCCGTCCGATTGGCATTCCGGCCCGCACGCCCAGCGCCCGAACGTCATAGGTGCAGGAGGTAACCACCCCCCGGTTGCCCACTCCACCCACGATCAGGGGGACCCCGGCCAGGCTGGGGTTTTCGACCACCTCTACCGAGGCGAAGAAACTGTCCATGTCGACGTGCAGGATCGTAGTGGCACTGTCATCGTCACCCCAGTCACGTTTGGCCCGGTCCGAGCGCGGCGCCGTCGACATAGTTCCCTCCCCTCGCTGCCCCCCAGTCTACGGCCCCAACTTGGACCGAAGCGGACTCAGTAGACTGAGGGAATGAGCGTTCCCGCCCCCGAGATCAGATTTGACCGCCACGGCTCGATTGCCTCCGTATTCATCGACGGGGTGGAGCAGTCCCGCGTGGACCTGGAACACCCGGACCAACTGCAGTTCGAATACATGGAGCAGATGGACGTGGTGCTGAACCTGGCTCACCCGGCGCCTACCCCGATCAAGGCCGCGCACATTGGCGGATGCGGGTGCGCCTTGGCCTGGGCCTGGCAGGTGCAGCGGCCCGACTCGCGGCAACTGGCGGTGGAAGTCGACGAGTATTTGGCCACCCAGGCCCGGACCTGGTTTCCGCTGCCCCGAAAGCCGCTGCTGCGGATCCGGGCCGGGGAGGGCCGCGAGGTTCTCAGCTCCAGCCAGGCGCACTTCCAGGTGATTGTCCGCGACGCGTTTGCGTCCCGAACCGTGCCAGCCCACCTGCAGACAGTCGAGTGGGATCGGGTGGTGAGCGCGCACCTGGCCCCGACCGGCCTTTACCTGGCCAACGCGGCCCACGGCGGAGGTTCGAACGCGCGCGGGGACGTGGCGGCAGCCCGCCAGGAGTTTGGCCAGGTCGTCCTAATTGGCGAGTCGAAAGTCCTCAAGGGTGCCCGGTGGGGAAACCTGGTGTTGGCGGCCTGGCAGGAAAGCCAGCTGATCGACGTGGCCGAGTTGGACCGTCGCCTGAGACGACTGCCCCTGCCTGTGCAGGTGCTCAGCGGGGCCGAGCTGGACCGGTGGTTGGGCGGTCACCCGCCCGCCACGGACTAGTCTTCCAGTCCCCGGTCCTGCTCCCAGGCGCGGGGGGCCGCGTGCTTGGGGCCGGGCTCCGCCTCGTCCGAGGCGTCCAGCTCCTCCGGGGAGCCCTCCCCCTCTTCGGTCTTGGTTTGAGCGCGCAGGTACTTCTCAATTGCGTCACCCAGGGCCTCGGCCACCGACTCCGAGTCCTTGTCCTTCGGCTCATCCGGGGCCGGCATGCTCAACAGTGCGGTCGAGTTCGATGAGAGCGGCGAGTTGGGGGCCGCCGCCATCTGGTCGTAGTGCACTTCCAGCGCCTCGATCGTCCGCAGCACCTCGGGGTTTTGCGCCACCAACGTGTCGACCTGGTCGGCGTCAGCATCGGCCCCCTGCTCCAGGTCGCCAATCGGCAGGGACAGATCGGTCATCTCCGAGAGGCGTCGCAGCAGGGCGGAAGCCCCCCGCGGGAACGCGCCCTCGGCCATGTAGTAGGGCACAGCCGCGTAGAGGGTGATCCCGTGCAGGTTCTGCCCCGAGAGGCGGTACTGCAGGAAGTGACTGAGCGGGGCCGGCAACTGCCAGGACCCCAGCAGCGATCCCTGCTGCGGCACCAGGTCCTCGTCCGTGCTCTGCACGTGAACGGACACCGGGCGCGTATGCGGAACGGCGGCGGGGAACCCGTACAGCGAGACCATTACTTCCACCCCGGCCTTGCGGGCCAGCTCCGCCACGTTCTGGGTGAAGGTTTCCCACCGCGAGTCGGGCTCAGGCCCGTGCAGAATCAGCACCGGGGTCCCGGTGTCGTCGTGGACCAAATCCAGGGCGATCTCGGGCGCCACCACTTCGCGGGTAACCCAGTTCTCGACCATCATCATCGGCCGGTGGGACCGGTAGTCGATCAGCCGATCGGAGTCAAAGGTGGCCACCCGTCGCGGCGAAAGATTAGAGAGGAGCTGGACCACGCTGAGTGCCCCGGTCGAACCGGCATCCATGGCCCCGTCGAAATGAGTGATCATAATGGGGGCCTTCGCACCCGCCAGCGGGCCATCGGTGTAGAGCTTCTCAGTTTCCATTTGTTGTCACCCACTTTCGGTTGCACCGGATGCTGCTTTGTTTCCACGTTACCCGGCCCGCCCCAGGTTCGCGAGGGGCACTCGCCGATTGCGCTACCAGGAAAACCGGGAATACCGGCCTTTGTCGGGGGTGCTCCCTGCGGATTTCCCCACAGACTTCCAGCCCCGGATGTGCAACATCTGCCCCAAAGTAAGGAATAATAGATAGCTGGCAAACCTCAAGGAGAGAATGTGGAAGCTCAGGCTCAGCCGTCCATGTCCCCGGACCAGCTTTCGGCCGGTGAACAGGCCGAGATTCAGCACGAGCAGCAGTTCGTCGACCGCGCCTACGCCAACCTTGACTCCAGCCGGGCTCGCTACCGGGTGGCCCAGCGCGAGGTGGAAGCCCAGGGAGCTTGGGGAACCCCCCAGGCCCGAACCGAGCGCGACGCGATGGCCGCCCACTACGGTGACCAGGCCGCCCGACTTGAGAGCATTGAAGATCGTCTGGTCTTTGGCCGGATCGACCCCGAAGAGGGGGGAACCATCTACATCGGGCGGGCGGGCCTGCGCGACGAAGACGGCTCCCGACTCTTGGTGGACTGGCGCGCCCCGGCGGCCCAGCCGTTCTACCAGGCCACCGCGGTGGAGCCGCACGGAGTGATTCGCCGGCGCCACATCTCCACTCATCTGCGCCGCGTCCGCGCCCTGGAAGACGAGGTGTTGAACACCGAGGCCGCCCACCGGTCCGGACTCCAGTTCCAGGGTGAAGGTGCGCTGATCTCCGCCCTGTCCCAGGCTCGTGACGGGCGGATGGGTGACATTGTCTCCACCATTCAAGCTGAGCAGGACGCGGTGATTCGGGCCGAGGACCGGGGCCTGCTGGTGGTGCAGGGCGGCCCCGGGACCGGCAAGACCGCGGTGGCTCTGCACCGGGCCGCTTTTCTGCTCTACACCCACCGGGAGCGCCTGGAGCGCTCCGGGGTCCTGATCGTCGGCCCCTCCCCGGTGTTTCTGCGCTACATCGAGCAGGTGCTCCCCTCCCTCGGCGAGACCGGGGTGGTGTCGGTGACAATGGGGGATCTTCTGCCCGGATACTCCACCAATCTGGCGGATTCGATTGACGTGGCCGAGGCGAAGGGCTCCCTGGCCTGGCTCCCAACCCTGGCCCAGGCAGTGAAGGACCTGCAGCGAATCCCGGCCGCGGATCACACCTTTGCGGTCGGAGGACGGCGCGCGGTCCTCACTCGGGAACTGGTCCGGGCTGCCCGCACCCGGGCCCGCCGAACCGGCAAGCCGCACAACGAGGCGCGCGAAGGCTTCGCCCTGGAGTTGGTAAACGAGTTGGCCCAGCAGTTGGCCGGCCCCGACCCGGATCCGGAAACCCTCAGCTGGTGGCGGGAGGAAGTTCGCGCACTGCCGGCGGCTCGGCGCGAGATCAACCTCTGCTGGATGCCGACTCGCGCCGCCGACCTGCTGCGCCGCCTGTACGCCCGACCGGACCTGCTGGCCCGGGTCAACCGCGGCCTGAGCCCGGAGCAGTTGCGCCTGGTGCAGCGGCCCGCCGACGCTCCGCTCACGGTGAGCGACATTCCGCTGCTGGACGAGTTGGAGGAACTCTTAGGGTTCTCCTCCCTGCTGGGGCCGGCCCCGGCCACCAAGTCGCGCGCGGACGAAGACGAGGTCCGCCGGGCCCAGGAAGCGATCGACAGCCAGCAGTTGGGCGGGGGGCTCGTCTCCGCTGAGGTGCTGGCCGAGCAGACCCGGGGCCAGCGCGACTGGCAACCCCTGGCCGAGCGGGCCCGCTCGGACCGGACCTGGACGTTCGGACACGTGGTGGTGGACGAGGCGCAGGACCTCTCCCCCATGGCCTGGCACGCGCTGATGCGCCGATGCCCGTCGCAGTCGTTCACCGTGGTGGGCGACCTGGACCAGCACCGCGGCCACTCCCACCCGCAAAGCTGGGTCGAGGTGCTGGGACCGGCGGGGCGCGCCCTGCAGGATGAGCGGTCTCTGACCATCTCCTACCGGACACCGAAGGCCCTGACCGAGCTCTCCCAGGACGTGCTGGCCGAGGTCGGCGCACCCGTCCGGTTCCCGCTCACTTCAGCTCGTGATATTCCTAACTCACTGGCCGACACTGTGACCGGGGATCTGCCCGCCGCCGTTCGAGAGGTGATGGCACAGGAGCTGGAGCTGCTGGACCGGGAGTTTGGCCCGGGTGGGGGCCGAGTCGGAGTCCTGGTTTCGGACGAGCGGGCCACCAGTTGGCGGGCCGACATGGAGGGGGTCACCTCGTTCAATCAGCGGGTTTCCCTCCTATCCGTAGTGGCGGCCAAAGGACTTGAGTTCGATACGACCATCGTGGTGGAACCGGCCGAGATCCTGGCCGACGGACCCGGCGACCTGTTTGTCGCGATGACCCGGTCGACCCGCAGGTTGCATTCGGTTCGGACCGGGGATCTGCCCGCCGTCTGGCTGGAGCGGCTCGCAGAACAATAACCGGACAGTTTCCTCCACCCGGAGACAAAACTGGCACCATAGGCAACGTGACTACTGCACTATTGCTTGAGAACCCTGACGCGTGTGCTGACGACATTTTCGCCAGCGAAGGTATTGAAGTGCGCCGCATCTCCGGAAGCCTGGATGAAGCGGAGCTGATCGAGGCCCTGCAGGGCGTCCAGATCCTTGGAATCCGCTCAAAAACCGAGGTAACCGCTCGGGTGATTGAGGCGGCTCCAAACCTGCTGGCCATTGGCGCCTACTGTATTGGGACCAACCAGATTGACCTGGAGGCGGCTTCGCGCCACGGGGTGGCGGTGTTCAACGCGCCCTACTCCAACACCCGATCCGTGGTCGAGCTGGCCATCGCCGAGATCATCATGATGGGCCGGCGCCTGGTGGAGCGAAACAACTCGCTGCACCAGGGAGTCTGGAACAAGTCTGCCAGCCACGCCCACGAGATTCGGGGACGGACCCTGGGGATCATCGGGTACGGCTCAATCGGAACGCAGCTGTCGGTCCTGGCGGAAGCCATGGGACTGAAGGTGATCTTCTACGATCGGGCGGAGCGGCTAGCCCTGGGCAACGCCCGCCGGATGCACTCGATGGAAGAGGTCCTGCAGCAGGCCGACGTGGTCTCGATGCACGTCTCGGGCGAGGCCTCCAACACCGGGCTGATCGGGGACCGCGAGTTCTCGATGATGAAACCCCGCTCGCTGTTCATCAACCTGTCTCGCGGCCACGTGGTGGATCTGGATGCGCTCCGCAAGCACCTGCTGACCGGACACATTGCCGGCGCCGCCGTCGACGTTTTCCCCCACGAGCCCAAGAGCACCGGCGACCCGTTTGAGAGCCCGCTGGCCGACATTCCAAACGTGATCCTCACCCCGCACATTGGGGGCTCCACCGTGGAGGCGCAAGAGGACATTGCCCGGTTCGTCTCCGGCAAGCTCAGCGCCTACCTGGGCGATGCGGGGACCTACATGAGCGTCAACTTCCCGTCGGTGTCGATGCCCCGCAGTGAGGGCGCCACTCACCGCCTGGCCCTGATGCACTTCAACGTCCCCGGGGTGATGGGCAAGCTCAACCGCGGCTTTGCCAAGCTGGGGGTGAACGTGGTCGGTCAGTCGCTGGGAACCAAAGGCGAGTACGGCTACGCCCTGACGGATATTTCCGGCCCGCTGCCAGAAGCTCGTCTAGGGGAATTGGCGGCAATGGAGTCAACTATCCGACTTCGCTACCTGGACCTGGGATAATGTAGACATGTCGTGCTGACCAGCAGCGTTTCTGATCACTGGAGGGGAATCCGTGACACTGACCGAGAAGCTTCGTAAGAACTACGCCCCGGGAGTTCCGTTCGAAATTGGAATCCCCGACACTCGGCTCCACGATTACCTTCTGGGAGCAGCTTCCCGGTACCCCCAGCGGGTGGCCCTGGACTTCATGTCCAAGCAGACCACCTACCGGCAACTGGAGGATCAGGTTCGCCGCGCAGCCACGGTCCTGGCCGGAGCCGGGGTCAAACCGGGTGACCGGGTAGCCCTGGTCCTACCCAACTGCCCGCAGCACATCGTCGCGATCTTCGCCACCTCGCTGCTCGGCGCCATCATCGTCGAACACAACCCGCTGGCTCCGGAAGAGGAACTGCGCTCGGAGTTTGAGCGCCACGGCGCCACCGTCGTGGTGGCGTGGGAGAACTCGGTGGAAAAGCTCGGTTTCCTGGGCCCCACCGCCACCGTGTTCGGGGTCAACCTGGCCGACGACATTCCCCGCACCTCGCGGGTACTGCTGAAACTGCCGCTGCCCTCGATCAGGGCGAAGCGCGATCTGCTGGGCGCCAAGACTCCCGGCTACGTGCGCCCGTGGGCGGCAACGGTGGCAAAGGCGCAGCCACGCCCGGGGACCGGGCCGGCTCATCCCGACGACACCGCCCTGCTGATTCACACTGGGGGCACCACCGGGGTGCCCAAGGCCGTGGCCCTGACCCACCGCAACATCTGTGTGAACGCCGTTCAGGACGTGGCCTGGGTTCCGCCCCTGCACGAGGGGGCAGAAGTCTTTTACGCGGTCCTGCCGTTTTTCCATGCCTACGGGTTCGGGATCTCCCTCATGGCAGCCGTCCGCCTGGGCGCGACCATAGCGGTCTTCCCGAAGTTTGACCCGGTCCAGATTTGCCTGTCGCAGCGACGCCTGCCCTGCACATTCTTCATTGGCGTCCCCCCAATCTACGAGCGTCTGCTCAAGTCGGCCCGAGAGCTGGAGATCAGCCTGGAGTCGATCACCTACGCGATCTCGGGGGCAATGGCCCTGGACCCCAAGCTAGCAGCCGAGTGGGAAGCTGCCACCGGCGGCTACCTGGTTGAAGGCTACGGCATGTCGGAAGCCTCCCCCACCCTGCTGGGCTCTCCCCTGTCCCCCAAACGTCGTCCGTCGACGCTCGGGATTCCCTACCCCTCCACCGAGGTCCGGATCGTCGATCCGGAGCAAACCGAGGTGGACGTGGCCGACGGCGAAGTTGGGGAGCTCATTGTCCGCGGCCCGCAGGTGTTTAACGGCTACTGGAACGACCCCGAGGAGACCGCCACCGTTCTGAAGGACGGGTGGTTGCACACCGGTGACCTGGTCAAGGTGGTGGACGGGTTCATCGTGATGGCCGATCGGCGCAAAGAGCTGATCATCTCTGGTGGCTTCAACATTTACCCCTCGCAGGTGGAGGAAGCAGTCCGGTCCATGCCGGGTATTTCCGACGTAGCCGTGGTGGGAATGCCGGGCGGCACACGCGGCGAGGATGTGGTGGCGGCGCTGGTGCTGGAGGCGGGCGCCTCCCTCACGTTGGCCGACGTGCGCCAGTGGGCCGAGAAGTCGCTGGCTCACTACGCCCTGCCCCGTCAGATCGTGGTCCTGCAGGAACTCCCGAAGTCGCAAATCGGCAAAGTCATGCGCAAACGAGTGCGCGAACAACTGGCCGAACTGCAAAGTGGGATCACGGACGTGCAGGCGGGACTGGGCGAACGGCTGTCGAACCTGGCCACTCAGGTCAGCGAGATGGCGGAGCACGCCTCGGCTGCCGTCAGCCACACGCTGCGCAAAGACAAGGAACCCGCCTCCACTCCCGAACTGCCGGAAGAGAATCCGGCCCCGGACGCAGCGGAAAACCCGGAGGAGTCCGCCTAAGCCTGGGCTGACCGCAGTTCGCTAATGGCGGCCTCGAAGTCGTCCAACGATTGGAAGGACGAGTAGACCGAGGCGAAGCGCAGGTAGGCGATTTCGTCGAGGTCGCGCAGGAACGGCAGGATGGCCCGGCCCACCTCGTCGGTGGAGACCACTGAGCGGCCGTTGGCCCGGAGCGACTCTTCCACCTGTTGAGCCAGCAGCGCCAACGCGTGCTCTGAGACGGGACGACCCTGGCAGGCCTTCTTTACCCCTGCCGCCACCTTCTCGCGGGAGAATGCCTCAACCACCCCGGAACGCTTCTCTACCGAGAAGGACGAAGTCTCCAAAGTTGTGAACCGGCGCTTGCACGCGGTGCACTCGCGCCGACGTCGGATGGATGCCCCATCGTCAGCCACCCGAGTGTCTACCACCCTCGTGTCATCGTGGTAGCAGAAAATACAGCGCACAGGCACCTCCAGTTGTTCGTTAGAAAAACCGTAGGCGGTCGGGCCCCTTTTGTGCAACATGAGTGCCCCACAACCAGCTATTGAGCTGGGAGGATGAGCTCTTGTCCCACCTGCAGCGCATCGGTCGAAAGACCGTTCAGCTGCCGGATATCCTCCACCACGTCCTCAATTGCCCGTTCGGTCTGGATCCCCTGGGCGACAGACCAGAGCGACTCACCCGCACTGACGGAATGTTCCCAGGTGGGACCGGCGTAGGCGTCCGGCCGAAGCATCAGCCCGAGCAGGCCCCCGCCCACCACGACCAGCGCCACCGCGGCCAGGTAACCCAGAACCCGAGCAACCAGGCGACCGGAGACCGTCACTGTCTCCACCCGCACCGAGGCCGCCTGTCCCCCGCGCACTGACGGGTGCCGGAGTCGGGCTGCGTTCCGCTCGGCTACCTCCCACTGTTCGGAAGAGGGAACGAACCGGCGTTGGCGTTCCCGGTCCAGGTCGATCACTTCGGCGATCCGCTCAGACTGAACGACCGGCTCAGGCACAAACCCGCAGGCCTGGCTTCCAACCGCGAGCGACTCTCTCACATCAGCTGCACTCATCAGACACACCCCTTCCCGAACTGTCGTTCGTAGAACAATCGTACCATAACTGTTCGATTCAAGTAGAACACGCGTAGAACTTCTGTTTCATTCCCTGAGATTCTGCCGTATACTTTCGGTAGACCATCAGTCTTGACCGCGCCACCCCAACCAGAAGGAGGCCAAGATGGCCAAGTCCGCGAACGTTCCCGAGATTCGCGTGAGCAAACGGCAGCAGCAGATCCTGGACTTTGTGCGGCAGTACGGCAAAGAAGTTGGCTACGCCCCCTCGGTCCGGGAAATTGGCAGAGCTGTGGGACTGGCTTCACCGTCCACGGTGAAGCACCACCTGGACTACCTATCCCGGGTAGGCCTGCTGCAGCGGCGTGACCGCTCACCCCGCGCGCTGATCGTTGACTCAGGTCCTTCACGAAAGAAATCGTCGCCCACCCCTCCGACAAGTGCCGTTTCCCCCACGGTGATTGAGGTTCCGGTGACCATCAGCGAGGGTGAGACGACCGAGGTGCCGCTGGTGGGACGGATCGCAGCCGGCGCTCCCATCCTGGCTGAGCAAGCGGTGGAAGAGTTCTTCGCCCTCCCCACTCGCTTTACCGGCTCCGGCCAGCTGTTTGCCCTGGAGGTGCACGGCGACTCGATGATTGACGAGGGGATCCTGGACGGGGACTACGTGATCGTGCGGGCGCAGGCAACAGCCCAGGACGGGGAGGTGGTGGCAGCCATGATCGACGACGAAGCCACCGTCAAAGTCCTGTCCCAGACCGCCGGACACACCTGGCTGCTGCCCAGAAACTCAAACTACGCTCCGATCTTCGGTGATCACGCGCAGATTCTGGGCAAAGTGGTGACGGTCATTCGCGCCATTTGACCCGGGTTAAACGCGGGAGGAGGGCCGCCGGTCGCGCCGGGGCCCTCCTCCTTTTTCGGCTAGAAGCCCAGTGACCGAGCCACCGAGCGAATATGGTTGGCCGAGTCGGTCAGGCCGGCCAGCTCCTCGTCGGTCAGCGGCGGGCGCAACACCCGCCCGGCTCCGGCTCGTCCCACGATCGTGGGAGCCGCCATGCAGACGTCGGAGATTCCCTGCCAGTCATCCAGCAGGGACGAGATGGTCAGCACTCGCGACTCGTCCCGCAGGACCGCGTTGACGATGTTCGAGGCGGCCAGGCCGATGGCGTAGTTGGTCGCACCCTTGCCCTCAATGATCGTGTAGGCCGAATTGACCACCTCCTCGGCAATCTCGGTGCGCAGCGCGTGGTCAAAACGCCGCCCGCTGAGGGTGGGCCCCCACTGGGTCAGCGGCACGTTGCCAATCTCGGCAGAAGACCAGAGCGCCACCTGCGAGTCCCCGTGCTCACCGGTCACGTAGGCGTGAATATTCTGCGTGGCCACCCCCGTCTCCAGCGAGACCAGGTAGCGCAACCGGGAAGTGTCCAGGACGGTGCCGGAGCCGAAAATCTGCCGGCGCGGGGCCCCCGCGATCTTCAGTGCCACGTAGGTGACCACGTCGACGGGGTTAGTGACGTACAGGTAGACCGCGTCCGGGGCCACCTCCATCAGCTGCGGGACGATCACCTTCATCAAGCTGACGGTGGACTCCGCCAGCTCCATCCGGGTCTGGCCGGGCTTCTGCTTCGCCCCGGCCGTCACAATCACCAGGTCTGAGCCGCGGACAATCTCGATGTCGGCCGAACCGGTGATGGACCCGACCGGGGTGAACTGGATCCCGTGGGCCATGTCCAGCGCCTCGGCCTGGACTTTGGTTTCGTTGATGTCGTAGAGGACAATGTCGCGGGCGGCTCCGCGAATCGCGCAGGCATAAGCGACGGCAGTTCCCACCGCCCCGGCCCCAACGACCGCGATCTTGGCAGGCTTTCCATAGGCTGACGGGTACAGGCTGGTAGCCCTAGCTGTCGGCATCCTTTTTCTCTCTTTCGTTTGCTCTGGCGCCCAGACGCCGCAGGGCATCACGCACAATCTGCGGGTCGGTGGTGGTCCAGAAAGGCGGCAGTGACTTCCGGAGGAACCCGCCGTATGACCTGCTTCCTATTCTACTGTCTAGCAGTGCAATTACACCCTGGTCTGACGAGCTGCGCAATAGTCGGCCGGCCCCCTGAGCCAGCATGGTGGCGGCCGGAACCACTGAAACTTCGTAGAAAGGGTTCCGACCGGCAGCTGCGGCGGCCCGGGACTGCGCCTGAACGATCGGGTCGTTAGGCCGGGGGAACGGAATGCGATCGATCACAACCAGCCGGCAGGTGAGCCCGGGCACGTCAACCCCCTGCCACAGAGACATGGTCCCCAGCAGGCAGGCGTTGACGCTGGCCGAGAAGCTGCGAACCAGGGCCGGCAGCGAGTCCTCCCCCTGGACCAGGATCTCCAGGTCCGTGTGGGCCCGCAAATACTCGGCCGCCTCCAACACCCCCTGGGTGGAGGAGAACAGGCCCAGCATCCCGCCTCCGGCCGCCTCCACCAGCTCGACCAACTCCGTGTAGAACTCATCCCCGCGCCCGGTCGGCGTCGGTTCGCTCAGGTGGGTGGCCAGGTAGAGGATCCCCTGCTGCTCGGGGGTGAACGAAGTGCCCACGTCCACCGCCTCGTGGGCCCGACTGGCCAGGCCGATGCCGCTTTGCCACCGGGCCGGCTCGAAGGTGCCGCCCGCGGTCAGGGTGGCCGAGGTGAGAATGCTGGGTTGGGCGGAAAACAGGCGTTGGCCGAGGAGTTGGGACACGTGGAGCGGAGCCAGGTTCAGCTGGGCACTGCCGTTCAAAGTGGTCCCCACCCAGGTGATGGTTTCGGCCGGGTCGGCCCCCCAGGACTCGACGGCGGCTGCCAGCCCCTCCATCCGTGCGCGCGCCAGGTGGGCCTGCTCCTGCTGCTTCGCCCCGCCGGTCTTGTTGCCCAGCTCGCTCTTAGCCTCCTGCAGGGCCTGGTCCAACTCGCTGAGCGCGCCGCGCAAGGAGTCCGGCCGCAGGGACAGGAGCCCCGGTCGAAGCTGATCCAACTCAGTTTCCAGCCGGTCACGAACCCGCTCCAGGCTCGCCGCCGCGGACGTGCTCAGGGGGCGCACCGCCCGGGCCACCGTGCCAATCTGTCCACCAGAAAGCTGTTCGGTCCCCTGGTTCCGGACCCGAGAGACCAGATCGTGCGCCTCATCCACCACCAGGGCGGAAAACTCCGGGAGCACTTCCGGGCGACCGTTGACGTAGATTCCGAGCAGCGAGTGGTTGGTCACCACCACGTCGGCTCCGAAGGCTCGTTCCCGCGCCTGGGCTGGGAAACAGTCCTCCACGTAGGGGCAGCCGGACCCCAGGCATTCCCGTTTGGACACGGACACCTGCCGCCAGGCGGAGGCGCTAACCGGAAAATCGACGTCGTCACGGTCCCCGGTCTCGGTTTCGTTGGACCAGTCCTGCAGCCGGGCCACCTCCGCCTCGCCCGCTTTGGCGCTCTGCCGGTCTTCCCACAAGAACTCCTCCTGCAGCCCACCGCTGAGGCGGTAGCGGCACAGGTAGTTGGACCAGCCTTTCAGCAGTTGCAGGTCCACCTCCACCCCCGCGGTCTCCGCCAGCGCCTCCTGCACCAGCGGACCGTCCTGGCTGATGATCTGACGCTGCAGAGCTAGGGAGGAGGTCGAGATCAGCTGTCCCGACTCCTCCTCCACCGACCGCAGCAGCAGCGGAATCAGGTAGGCCAGCGACTTCCCCACCCCGGTGCCGGCCTGCACCAGGAGGTTCGTCTCGTCGGTCAGGGCCTGGGCCACGGCGGTCAGCATTTCTTCCTGCTGGGGTCGGCGCACTCCCCCGGCTCGACGCACCACGTCCGCCAGCAGGGCGGCCGACGCTTCCGAGAGCGAATCGGTCATGAATGAGCCCGGATTTTCTGGGCCAGCGGCTCATCCACGCGCGCCACCAGGTGGATGCCGTCCTCGGTCCACTCCTCCTCGATCACTTCGCCTTCCTCGTGGGTGAGGGAAACCAGTTTGGCCTGAGAGAACGGCAAGACCACGTCGAGGAGCAGCTGGGGGCGGGGCAGCGCCTGGGCAATCGCCTCCCGCAGTTGGTCCAGGCCCTTCCCGGTGGCCGCCGAAACCAGCACCGCCTGCGGGAAGGTGGCGCGCAGGGCCGCCAGCCGCTCCGGCGTGGCCAGGTCGCACTTGTTCAGCACGATCATTTCGGGAATGGCTTCGGCCCCGTCAATCTCTGCCAGCACGGCGCGCACCGCCCGCACCTGCCCCTCCGGGTCCGGGTGGGCGGCGTCAACCACGTGCAGCAGCAGGTCGGCCTCCCCGGCTTCCTCCAGGGTGGAGCGGAACGCCTCGACCAGGTGGGTGGGTAGGTTGCGGACAAAGCCGACCGTGTCGGTCAGCGTGTAGACGCGGCCGTCGGGAGTGGTGGTGCGCCGGACGGTGGGGTCCAGGGTGGCAAACAGGGCGTTTTCGACCAGGACGTCAGCGTTGGTCAGCCGGTTGAGCAGGGTCGACTTGCCGGCGTTGGTGTAGCCGACGATGGTGACCGACGGAACCTGACCCCGGCGCCGATTGGCCCGTCGGTTGTAGCGGGCGGGCGCCATTTGGAGGAGTTGGCGCCGGAGGCGAGCCATCCTGGTCCGGATCCGGCGCCGATCCAGCTCGATCTTCGTTTCACCGGGCCCGCGCGAGCCGATTCCAGCGCCGCCAGCCACCCGCCCGCCGGCCTGGCGGGACATCGACTCACCCCAACCGCGGAGCCTGGGCAGCAGGTATTCCAGCTGGGCCAGTTCCACCTGGGCTTTTCCTTCGCGAGATTTGGCATGCTGGGCAAAAATATCCAGGATCAGGGCGGTCCGATCCACCACCTTCACTCGGACGATGTCCTCCAGCCCGCGCCGCTGCGATGGGCTCAGTTCCCCGTCGACAATCACGGTGTCCGCCTCGACGTCCCGGACCAGGTCGGCCAGCTCCTTCGCTTTGCCTTTCCCCAGGTAGGTGGCCGCATCTGGCAACGGGCGGCTCTGCAGCACCGAGTCCACCACCTGTGCCCCCGCCGTCTCGGTCAGGGCTTGCAGCTCCCGGAGGGAAGCTTCGGCCTCGGCCAGGCTGCCCTCCTGGCGCAGCCCAACCAGAACCACCCGTTCCAAGCGGACCTGGCGGTATTCGACCTCGCTGACATCCTCCAGCTCGGTGGAGTGCGAGGTGGTCCTCCTGGTTCCCGCACGGGCTTCGCGTTCCAGTTCGCCGCCCTCACCTTCGTCACCCTGGGTGGCGGTAGATTCGAGGGCGGTCCCCTGGCGGGCAAGGACCCGCTGGGCGATTTCGGCGGCCCGGTCGAGGCTCTGGTCATCTGCGGACATGCCTCTAGTCTGCCATGTAAGTTACCCTGATTGAGTGACTGAGCACTACTACTCCGAAGCTCCCCTGCCCACCGAGGACGAGCTTCGCCTCCTCCCCGTTTCGGTTCGAGGTCGGGACCTGCGCATGTGGGTCAGTTCCCACGTGTTTTCCACCGGACGCCTGGACCCGGGCACGCGCGAACTGCTGCGCGCCCTGCCGGATCTTCCGGCCGAAGGCACCTTCCTGGACCTGGGGTGTGGCTGGGGTCCGGTCGCGGTCACCGCCGCGCTGGAGTCGCCCGCGGCCAAAGTCTGGGCGGTGGACGTGAACCCGCGGGCACTGGAACTGACCAGGCGCAACGCGCGGGAAAACGGGGCCGAGAACGTCCACGCCGGCCTGGCCGACGAGGCCTGGAAGCAGTCCACCGACGTCCGCTTTGACCGGATCCTCTCCAACCCGCCGGTGCGGATCGGCAAGGCCGCCGTCCAGGAACTGGTGGACCGGTGGCTGTCCCGCCTGGCCCCCACCGGTGAGGCCTGGCTGGTGATGGGCAAGAACCTGGGTGGGGATTCCCTGCTGAAATGGTTGCAGGGCCGGGGTTACGAGGCGGTGAAGCACTCGTCGCGGAAAGGCTACCGGATCATCCGGGTAGTTGGCCCGGGTTCAGCCACCTGATCCGCTCGTCGCGCTTGAACCACTTCATTTGGCGCCGAGCCAGCTGCCGCGTCAGCAGACTCACCTGCTCAATCGCCTCGGGCACGGTCAGCTCCGATCTGAGAACCGCCAGCGCCTGGGCGTAGCCGGTGGCCCGGGCCGCTGTCTTCCCAAAGTGGCGTCCTGAGTCCAGCAGGGCCCGGGTCTCCTCGACAATGCCCCCCTCGGAAAACATTTCCCGGGTGCGCTCGTTGATGCGCCGGTCCAGCTGGTCGTAGTCCCAGCGGATCGCCACCTGCACGGTCGGCTCGAAGAAGTATTTTCCGTCCGGCAACTGCGCCGAGTAGGGCGCCCCGGTCAGCTCAATTACTTCCAGGGCGCGGATGATGCGCCGGGCATTGTGCGGGTGGATTTGGGCGGCCGCCGCCGGGTCCACGCGGGAAAGTTCGGCGTGCAGCGCACCCGGGCCTTCCTGCTGGCACCGCTCCTCCAGCCGGCTGCGGACCTCCGGATCGGTTCCGGGGAACTCGAAGCGATCCAGCAGGGCGCGCACGTACAGCCCCGAGCCGCCCACCACGATCGGGGTCCGGCCTTCCGCCAGCAACTGGCTGACGGCCTGGCGGGCCTCCTGCTGGTAGCGGGCCACCGACGCCTCCTGCTCAATCTCCAGGACATCGAACAGCAGGTGCGGGATGCCTCGGCGCTGGTCGACCGGAGTCTTGGCGGTGCCAATCTCCAGGCCCCGGTACAGTTGCATCGAATCCGCGTTGACCACGGTTCCACCCAGGCGTTCAGCCAACAGCAAACCAAGATCAGTTTTCCCCGAGGCGGTCTGGCCGACGACGGCGATCATCTGTGCTCCTGTCATTGGGCTAGCCTATCGCGGGATAGACTGGCTCTATGGAAACAGTTGCAACCCCGGTGAGTCTGGCCCGCCTGCGCCAGCGCCTGCTGGAGCGCTCCATGCACGTCCTGGAGGACGAAGAGGGCGACCTGGGCCTGTTCCTGTTTCCGCATTTCTTCTACCTGATTTCCGAGCCGGAGAAGCCCATTTTGGGCACCTCGATTTTCCACCGCGGCGTCGACGTGCAGCACGCCCGCGCCTGCGCCAACTTCGTCGAGAACTTCAACCGGAACTACTATCTGCCCAAACTGTTCACGGTGGTCTCTGATCAGGGCAAAATCACCTTCCGCGTCAGCCACTGCTTCAGTTGGGGCGCCAACGCGACCGACCAGCAGCTCGACGCCGAGTTGGACACGTTTGTCCGCTCCGCCCTGGAGTGCTTCGCAGCCCTGGAGCAGTATTTGGCCGACCCGTGGGTAAACCCCAGTGGAGAGAGCCAATGAAGCGGTGGTGGGATCGGCGCGGCCGCGACGAAGAGTTGGAGCCCCAGTCGCCTTTGGAGCCGGAGTCGCCCTCGGAGCCCGAGTTGCCGATTGATTCCCTGCTGGTCCGACCCCTGACCATGGCGCGGGTGGCTGAACTGATCCGAGCTGAAGGCTACTCGTGCGAGGACGATGGGGAGGGCGAAGTCCGCGGCATCTGGAACGAAGTCGGCTTCCGCTTCTTCCTCTCCCCGGACGACACGTGGCTGGGCATTTCCACCGTCTGGGAGGCGCCGGACGACTTCCCGGTGGGGATGCATTCCGCGCTGCAGGAGGCCTCCAACGATTGGAACCGCCAGTTCCTGCAGCCCACCGCCTACCCGTCCACCGACGAGGATAAGATCGTCTTCTTCTACAGCGTGTTCGTGGATGCGGGACTGAGCGACCAGCAGTTCAGCCAGATGCTGGACCGGGCCCTGGACGTGAACCTGCAGGCGCACCGAACCATCGCGTCGCTACTGCCCCCGGTACTTTAGGGTCGGCATCCCCAGGTTGACCACGCTGGTGTCTTCCTCCTGCTGGCGTGCTTCCCACGCATCCCCCGCGCGGGTCGAACGCACCTGCGCGGCATCGGCCAGCAGGTAGTGGGGCGCGCCGTAGGTAACTTCGGCCACCACCAGGTCGCCGGGGCGGGGTTCCAGTCCGTCCGGCAGGGCGACGTGGACGAGGCGATTGTCAGCGGCCCGACCGGATACACGCCTGGTCTGGCCGTCCTTCTTCCCCTCACCCTGAGCCACCAGCACCTTCACGGTCCGGCCCACCTGGGCCTGGTTTTCTTCCAGGGAGATCTGGTTTTGCAGGTCCAGCAGGCGCTGGTACCGCTCGGCCATGACGTCGGCGGGAATCAGGTCGGAGCGCCCGGCCGCCGGGGTGCCCGGGCGGGGCGAGTACTGGAAGGTAAAGGCCGAGCTGAACCGGACCGAGCGGACTACATCCATCGTCTCTTCAAAGTCGGCGTCGGTCTCCCCCGGGAAACCCACGATGATGTCGGTGGTGATGGCGGCCTCGGGCATCTGGTCGCGCACCTTCTCAATTAGGCGTTCGAACCGGGCCCGGCGGTAGGATCGCCTCATTTCCCGCAGCACCCGGTCGGAGCCGGACTGGAGCGGCATGTGCAGTGAGGGCATCACGGTTGGGGTTTGGGCCATAGCGGCAATCACGTCGTCGGTGAAGGCCGCGGGGTGGGGCGAGGTGAAGCGAAGCCGCTCCAGCCCCGGGGTGGCGCCGGCCGCCCGCAGCAGGTCCGCGAAGGCGCCGCGCTGACCGAAACTGACCCCGTAGGAGTTCACGTTCTGCCCCAGCAGGGTCACCTCAATGGCGCCTTCGCGCACGACCGCGTCAATCTCAGCCAGAATCTCCCCCGGTCGCCGATCCTGCTCTCGGCCGCGCAGGCGCGGGACGATGCAGAACGTGCAGGTGTTGTTACACCCAACCGAGATCGACACCCAGGCCGCGTAAACCGATTCGCGCCGGGTCGGCAGGGTCGACGGGAAAACCTTCAGCGATTCCTCAATCTCGACCGCGGCTTTTTCGTTGTGCGCAGCGCGCGCCAGCAGGGTTGGGAGCACGTCGATGTTGTGGGTGCCAAAGACCGCATCGACCCACGGAGCCCGCTCGACAATTCCTTCGCGCATCTGCTGGGCCAGGCACCCACCGACGGCAATCTGCATCCCCGGGCGTTCCCGCTTGACTGCTGCCAGTTGGCCCAGGTTGCCAAACAGTCGGTTGGCCGCATTTTCGCGCACCGAGCAGGTGTTCAGCACGATCACGTCGGCCCCGAGGTCGCCGGCGTCGGTGGCGCGGGCCGCCGCGGTGGGCACCGACTCGACCGGAATCAGGCCCGCCTCTTCGAGCAGACCGGCAATCCGCTCCGAGTCGTGCTCATTCATCTGACAGCCAAGGGTGCGCACAGCGTAGGTGCGTGGTGTTTTATTCATCATCGGCATTGTAGTGCTTTGCTAGATAGTCTTCGAGCAGTTGCAGGGCCGCCTCCACGCTCTGGTTCCGCACCTGCTGGCGGTCGCCGGCGAACTGGTGTGCGGTCCAAGTTTGGTGTCCGGGCGCATCAATGGCGACGTAGACGGTCCCGGCCGGATGTCCTTCGGCCGGTCCCGGCCCCGCCACCCCGGTGGTCGCGAGAGCAACTTCACTGCCAAACAGTCGTCTGGCCCCCGCCGCCAGCTGCTGTGCGACTTCCTGGTTGACGGTGCCGCGCTCAGCGATCAGCTCGGCCGAGACGCCGAGGATCTCCACCTTCGTGTCGGGAGCGTAGGTGCACACTCCACCGCGGAGGACGTCGGAGGCCCCGGGCACCTCCACGATGGTGGCGCACAGCTGGCCCCCGGTCAAAGACTCGGCCACGGCCAAGTGGAGGTGAGCCCGGCGCAGTCCGGCCACCAGTTTGGCCGCCAGGTCAGTTGCCATTAAGTTCCTCCTCCGCCGCGCGGACGGCCGCGTAGCAGGTTGACTCAGGAAAGCCTCGCCGGGCCAGGTACGCCAGCGTTCGCCGCCACCTGACGTCCTTTTCCCGATCGGCCAATCCCGCCATTTTCTTTCGGGCCCCCGCAAGGGCACGATCGAAGTCGTCGGGCAGGTCAGCCAACACGTCGGCCACCAGGTCCGAGGAGATCCCTTTTTTGCCCAGCTCCCGCTGAACTTCCCGCCGGGAACTGCCCCGACTAGACAGCAGGGACCGGGTGTAGTCCCGCGCAAACTGGGCATCGTCGAGCAGGTCGGCTTGATCCAGGCGCATCAGCGTCTGGTCGATCTCCTCTTGGTCGTAGCCTCGCCGAGTGAGCTTCTGAATCAGTTCTTGGCGCGAGTGAGCCCGCTGACCCAAGTAGCGCAGCGCACTGTCCCAGGCGGTAGCCATGAGCTAGGCGGAGGCCTCGGTCGGCTCCTCGCTGACGGGGGCGGCCTGTTCCTCTTCGGCCGGGGCGGTACCGATCCCCAACTCGGTCAGAATCTGCCGCTCAATCTCATCGGCCAGTTCCGGATTGTCGACCAGGAACTGGCGGACATTTTCCTTCCCCTGTCCGAGCTGGTCTTTCCCATAGGTGAACCAGGAGCCCGACTTGCGGACCACGCCGCACTCCACCCCCATGTCGATGATCGAGCCTTCCCGGGAGATCCCTCGGCCGTAAATGATGTCGAACTCGGCCTGCTTGAACGGCGGCGCCATCTTGTTCTTGACGATCTTGGCCCGAGTCCGGTTCCCCACCGGCTGGCCCGCCTCTTTCAAGGTCTCAATCCGGCGGACGTCGATCCGGACCGAAGAGTAGAACTTCAGCGCCTTACCGCCGGTGGTGGTCTCAGGAGAACCGAAGAACACCCCGATCTTTTCCCGCAGCTGGTTGATGAAGATAGCGGTGGTCCCGGTGGCCGACAGAGCCCCGGTGATTTTGCGGAGGGCCTGGCTCATCAGGCGAGCCTGCAGGCCCACGTGCGAGTCACCCATGTCGCCCTCAATCTCAGCCTTCGGCACCAGGGCCGCCACCGAGTCGATGACGATCAGGTCAATTCCACCGGAGCGAACCAGCATGTCCGTGATCTCCAGCGCCTGCTCACCGGTGTCGGGTTGGGAGACCAGCAGGTCGTCCGTGTTGACCCCGAGCGCCTGGGCGTAGACCGGGTCCAGGGCGTGCTCAGCATCGATGAAGGCGGCGTTTCCCCCGTCGCGCTGAACCGAAGCCACCGCGTGGAGCGCCACCGTCGTCTTACCGGAAGATTCGGGGCCGTAGATCTCAACGATGCGGCCGCGGGGCAGGCCCCCAATTCCCAAGGCCACATCCATGGCCAGCGATCCGGTCGGAATTACCTTCACCGGCGGGCGGGTATCGTCCCCCAGTCGCATAATGGAGCCTTTGCCAAACTGGCGATCAATTTGGGTCAGCGCCAACTCCAGCGCCTTATCCCGATCGGGATTGGTGCTGGTGCTCTTGCGCAGAGTCTTCTCACGTGCCATGTTTACTCCTCAACTAGGGGGCCTCTCCGACCCGGTGCAGTTCTGGTCCTCTGGGGATGAGACCCCTCTCCGGGGTTCATCAGCAACCGTATGTCCGACCACCGACACGTGAAAACGAAGCTGTCCGATTCTGTGGATAACTGCCGCTTCCTGGCTGCCAAAACACAGCATAGCTAGAACAGGGGTTCGCCGCCATCGGACACGCCGCTTTTCCGGCGGGGGCGTCGATGCACCCACCGAAGGGCAGGATCTGCCCCGGATTCTTCGATTAGCGCCACCCACACTCGGTCGGGCGCCACCCCCGCGGCCAAGGCTTCTTCCGCGGTCCCGTTCACCGCCAGGAGGTGGAGATCGGCGGCAAGAGAACGCCCTGGACCTGACCCGAAGGCCAACTCCAGGGCTTCCCAGAATTCAGATCTGCGCACGCTAGCTAAGCAGTGTGGCGGGCAGGAGGTTGTCCGGAACCGTGTCGGGGACCCGGGCCTCGTCAAGCAGAGCCAGTCGATCGGAGACTTCCCGCAGCACAAACCACAGCGGCGTCCCCAGGGCGTTGCAGATGGCATCCAGCAGTTCCGAGGACGCTTCCTTCTGGCCGCGCTCTACCTCAGACAGGTACCCGAGGGATACCTGAGCGGACGAGGAGACCTCCCGAAGCGTCCGGCCCTGGGCCTGACGCAGCGAACGCAGTACCTCACCCAGCTCGGCCCGCAGTAGCGGCGGCTCCTTGGTGAACATGGGTCCAGCGTACCGCGACTTGTGCACGGGGTCATTAGCCCGGTGAGCTGTGGACACCGGAACCCGGTAGTTTTTTTCATTCATACTTTTCACAACGTGGGGTACTGAGAAATATTCCCCCACCACTCCTTAACGTGACGAAGGCCTCTTATGGGCGCGATCCGCGCCAAGCGGCCCAAAGGTACTGCCACCCTGAAATCATGGTGATCGCGAAAGTCACCACGGCCAAACCGACGATGATCCAATTGATCACAGCCAGGTTCCCCCAGGGAATCAGCATCAAGATAATAAGGAGGATCTGCAAGACTGTCTTCAGCTTGCCTCCAGAACTGGCCGCGACGACGGTCCCCCGGTGGCGCAGCACCTCACGCAAAACGGTGATCCCCAGCTCGCGGATGGCCACCAAAATGGTGAACGCCCACATCCACGGGGACTGGTACCCAATTGAGAGGAGCACAAAAGCGGTGAGGGTGAGGGCCTTATCGGCCAGGGGGTCGGCGAGGCGACCGAAGTCTGTGATGAGATTCCATTTGCGTGCCAGGTGGCCATCCAGCTGATCGGTGACCGCGGCGAACAGGAAGATCGCCAGCGCCCACCAGTGTGCGCCCAGCAGGTAGACCCAGGCAAAGACCGGCACCAAAATGATCCGAAGCACGGTCAGCGCGTTGGGAAGATTGATGTTTGACACCTGTTGGTTCATCTTCCCTCCAATTGGACCGTCTTAGTTTCCATCACTACGGTACCGGTATTTGGGGTGGGAGGGGTAACTGACCGCTCTTCGGTTGGGGATGACTGCGCCTTCTCGACCAGTTCTGCCTCCCCGCGCAGCACGGCCAGCACCGAGGCCAGTTCCTCGGGCTGCACCAGCACCTCCCGGGCTTTCGATCCCTGCGACGGGCCGACAATCTCTCGCGACTCCAACAGATCCATCAGACGACCTGCCCGGGCAAACCCGATCCGCAGCTTACGCTGAAGCATCGAGGTGGACCCGAGCTGGGTGGACACCACCAGCTCGGCGGCGGCCAGCAGGTCGTCCAGGTCCTCCCCAATGTCGTCGGCCACCTTCGCGGTCTTGGGCGGCTCGATCACGTCCTCGCGGTACTCGGGCTGCATTTGGCTCTTGGCTGCCTCCACCACCCGGTGGATCTCCGCCTCGTCCACCCAGGCTCCCTGGACGCGCAGCGGCTTGTTCATTCCCGAAGGCAGGTAAAGCGCATCGCCCTGGCCGATCAGTTTCTCGGCCCCGGGCTGGTCCAGGATAACGCGGGAGTCCGCCAGCGCGGAGGTGGCAAATGCCAGGCGCGAGGGGACATTCGCCTTGATCAGGCCGGTGACCACGTCCACGGAGGGACGCTGGGTAGCCAGCACCAGGTGAATCCCGGCCGCGCGGGCCAGCTGGGTGATCCGCTGGACGGAAGCTTCCACGTCGCGGGGGGCCACCATCATCAGGTCGGCCAGCTCATCCACCACCACCAGCAGGTACGGGTAGGGCCGCAGCTTGCGCTGGGACCCGGCCGGCGGTTGGACTCGGCCCGCCACCACGGCCTTATTGAAGTCGTCGACGTGTTTGAACCCGAAGTCCGCCAGGTCGTTGTACCGGGCATCCATCTCTCGCACAACCCATTCCAGGGCCTCGGAAGCCTTCTTCGGGTCCGTGATGATCGGGGTCACCAGGTGGGGAATCCCCTCGTAAATGGTCAGCTCCACCCGCTTGGGGTCAACCAGAATCATCCGCACCTGCTCCGGCGTGGCCCGGGTCAGGATCGACACGATCATCGAGTTGATGAAGCTGGATTTGCCCGAACCGGTTTGCCCCGCCACCAGCAGGTGGGGGGTGCGCGACAGGTTGGAGACGACGTAGCCACCCTCGACGTCTTTGCCCATCCCAACCAGCAGCGGGTGGGGGTTTCGCTGGGCGGCCGGAGAGCGGAGGACGTCCCCCAGGGCCACCGTCTCGCGGTCCGAGTTGGGGATCTCCACCCCGATCGCGGACTTGCCCGGAATGGGCGAGAGTATCCGCACGTCGGCGCTGGCCACCGCGTAGGCAATGTTCTTGGAAAGGGCGGTAATCCGCTCCACCTTCACGCCCGGGCCCAGGGACACCTCGTAGCGGGTCACCGTCGGGCCGCGCGAAAAGCCAACCACCTGCGCGTCGATGTCGAACTGGTCCAGGACCGTCTGCAGGGCCTCCACCACCCGGTCGTTGGCGGCTGAGCGCTCCAGGTGCGGGGCCCCCTGCTGCAGCAGGCCGACCGAAGGCACCTGATAGTTGGCCATTTCAGCCGCGCGGGCTGCCTCCAGCGGAGACAGGTCCTCGGAGGTGATCTCGGCCAGGGCCACCGTCTGGTCGTCCGGCTCCACCGCTTCCGACACGGGCATCGCCGTCGGCACCGGGACCGGCGCAGTCATGGCGTAGTCCGGCTCGGTCGGATAGTCCTCAACCGCGTAAACCGCTTCGGTGGGCGCGTCGACCGGATAGTCATCCTCAAGCGCAATGTCAAAGGAGTCAACGGCCCGGGTGGGTTGGTCGACATAGGTGGGGGCAGGCTTGCGCTCCCGGTTGATCTCCTGCAGCCACTCGTCGTCGCCGGCGGCCAGGTGGTCGTTGTCCACTTGGGTCCGACCGGTCCGCTCCCGAAGCGAAGCCCACAGTTCCCGCGCTTTGATTGGGACCTCTCGCAGCGGCGTTCGCGTCATCACCAGGATCGAATAGCAGGCCAGGGCCACCAGCACCACCACCGCCCCCCAGAGGGACAGCAGGCGCATCAGGGGGTAGCCGATAAACCAGCCGAGGATGCCCCCGGCCTCCTCTACCCCGGCGATGGGGCTGAGGGAAGGATTGTTCCGGCTCACCTGGACCAGGCCGGTGAGCGCCAGCGACAGTCCGATGCCTCCGGCAAACCTGAACGGCATGGCCTGCGGATCTTTCCGTGCGCGGAACAGCCCAACTGCGACCAGCACCAGCAGCAGGGGCACCACGACGGCGAAGATGCCGACCGCGCCGGCCACCGCGTGGTGGATGACCGCCCCGGCGTCCCCGGAGATGCCGAACCACTCTCGCAGAGCCACCACCCCAGCCACCGCCAGGAAGATGAAGGCGAAGGCGTCCCGTTTCAGCTGGGAGTCGGTGCTGCGCCAGGCGTGGACCAGGCCCGCCAGGCCGCGCCCGAGGGCACGGAAGAATCGAGCCGGGGCTGAGGGGCCGGCGGGCTCTGCCTTCGAAGGTGTCGCCTTGGAGGCCTTGGCGGGGGCGGCGCCTTTGATGCGTCCGGCCCCGGAGGACCGGTTCGCGTCGGCCTTCGCTTTGCTTTGATCTTTTCGTGCGCGCATTTCAGTTAGACTCTACCGCTCGGGGCCAACGCGGGGGTCCTACCACGCCGCGCAGGGCCGAACCGAGCGACAATTCCGGGCCTACAGCACCGTCCCGCGCTGAATGACGCCGTCAATCTCCGCCGCAGTGGGAGCCTGCGGGGTGGACCCGCGCGCCACCATCAGGGCGGCGGCCGCGTTGGCTCGTTGGCAGGCTCCGACCAGGTCCAGGCCTTGGAGCAGTCCGGCACACATGGCGGCCACGTGCGTGTCCCCCACCCCGGTGGTATCCACCCGGTAGGACTGGTAGGAGGGAATATTGACCATGTCCGCGTCGCGGGTGGCCTGGACCTCGCAGCCCATCACCCCCAACCGTCGGACCACGGCGGCCTCGGGCCGCATAATGTGGCGAATGCCCGTCCCCGGGGAGGACTGGTCCAGGAAGCGCGACAGGTAGGCGGCTTCGCGAATGTTCATGGTGACCACGTCGGCCCGGGGTAGCAGCTGAGCCCAAACGTCGGTGCTCACCTCCTGCACGGCCGGGGAAATAGCCAGCACCATGGTCACGTCGTCAGGAAGGCGCGAACCCCACTCCACCACCACGTCCGACTGCGGGGTAGCCAGGTCGGTGCCGCTGATGTGGACCAGGTCCCCCGGGTGCAGCTCGATCGCTTCCAGGCCGGCCAGGGTCGGCTCGGATTCCACCCCGGGGGTGCGCACGGTCGTGTTGTTGCCGTCGTCCTCCACGAACACCATCGCCACCCCAATGTCGCCGACGAAGACGTCGGTGAGGGTGTTGATCCGGGCGGCGGCCAACTGGCGCCGAGCCAGGGAAGAGTTGGGACCGGTTCCGAGCGGAGCGGCCAGGTTGGTGTCGATTCCCTGAGCCGCCACCACCGACAACAGGGTGAAGCCACCCCCCGCCGAGGAGATCGCCGAGTAGGCGGTGGTGGCCGCCCCCCGCTCCGGCAGCTTCGAGAGCTGAACGTTGACGGCCAGCACCACCGACTCGGTGGTGATGAACCGACCGAGGGCCGGCCCGACGGGCGTCAGCGGGGCGGGCGGGAGCTGGGCGCTCACTGCTCGACCACGACCGGGACCAGCATCGGGCGACGGCGCAGACGCCGGCTAACCCAGCGGCCCACCACCCGGCGCATCACCTGCTGCAGGGTCCGTGCGCTCACCCCGCCGGGAGCGGCGGCGTCGCGCAGAGCTTTGTCCACTTCGGGCAGGATGTCGTCAAAGACGGAGTCGTCCTCAGCCATCCCAACCGCCCGCAGCACCGGGCCGGCCAGGACCGTTCCCATTTCCTTGTCCACCACGGCGAAGATGCTGATGAAGCCTTCCGAGCCCAGCGTGATCCGCTCGCGCAGTTCGTCCTCGGAGATTTCCCCGACCGACTTGCCGTCCACGTAGACCAGCTCGCACGGGACGGCGCCGGCAATCACCGCGCGCCCGTCCTTCAGGTCGATGGCCACCCCGTCGTCGGCCAGGACCACGCGGGTGGGATCGACCCCGGTCTTGACGGCCAACTGCCCGTTGGCCACCAGGTGGCGCACCTCCCCGTGGATTGGCATCACGTTCTTGGGTTGAACGATGTTGTAGCAGTAGATCAGCTCACCAGCGGAGGCGTGGCCGGACACGTGCACCTTGGCGTTGCCCCGGTGCACCACCTTGGCGCCAAGGCCCATCAGCTCGTTGATCACCCGGTTGACCGAGTTCTCGTTTCCGGGAATCAGCGAGGAGGCGAACACAACCGTGTCCCCCGGGCCGGCGCTGATGCTCTGGTGGGTGCCCCCGGCGATCCGGGCCAGGGCGGCCATCGGCTCCCCCTGGGAACCGGTGACCATGAACACCTGACGGTTCCGCGGCAGTTTCTCCACCGTCTTCAGTTCGGCCACCGCTCCGTCCGGGATCTGCAGGTAGCCCCGCTCCCGCGCGATGGTCATGTTCCGTTCCATCGACCGACCCACCAGGGCCACGGTGCGACCGCACTGCTGGGCCGCGTTGATCACCTGTTGGACCCGGTGCACGTGCGAGGCAAAGGAGGCCACGATGATGGCCCCGTCCGTTTGGGCGAAGACCTGCTCTAGGACCGGGCCGATTTCCACCTCTGCGGTGATGAACCCGGGCACTTCCGCGTTGGTGGAGTCAACCATGAACAGGTCGACGCCTTCCTCGCCAAACCGGGCGAAGGAACGCAGGTCGGTCAGGCGCCGATCCAGCGGCAACTGGTCCATCTTGAAGTCACCGGTGATCAGGACCGTGCCCGCCTTGGTGCGAACAAAGACGGCCAGGGCATCGGGAATCGAGTGCGTGACCGAGACGAACTCGGCATCGAAGGGAGCCAGCTTGATCCGGTCGCCCTCCGCCACCACGTGCAGGCCCGAAGCGCTGAGCCGGTGCTCTTTCAACTTGGGTTCCAGGAACGCCAGGGTCAGTTCCGAGCCGTAGATCGGAATGTCCGGGCGCAACTTCAGCAGGTAGGGCACGGCCCCGATGTGGTCCTCGTGCCCGTGGGTGAGCACCAGGGCGACAATGTCGTCCAGTCGGTCGGCAATGGCGCTCATGTCGGGCAAAATCAGGTCGACGCCGGGCTGGTGCTCCTCGGGGAACAGCACGCCGCAGTCGACGACCAGGAGCTTCCCCTCGGTTTCCAGGACGTTCATGTTGCGTCCAACCTCCCCCAAGCCTCCCAGGGGAAGGACTCTTAGGGCCCCGCTGGGGACGGGAGGCGGTTCGGGAAGATTCTCAAAGATCGATCTCATACGTCCAGTTTGCCACGGCTCAGGGGGTCTCCCCGAGTCCGGGCTCCTTTCTTGTGGATGAATAGGGTTTAGCTGGTGGGGGCCGGGTTTTCCCGGTCCAGCGTGGCGAACCACAGGTGCTGCGTGAGGGGCCGACCCATCACGTCAAGCGTTCGGCGCAGGCCCGCGGGGGCAAATCCGGCGGACTGGAAGAAACGGATCTTTTCCTCCTCGGCCGGGGCCAGCCACACCTGCAGATAGTCGCCGCCCTCGTCGCGAACCAGGTCGGCCGCGGCGGCCAGCATCCGGGATCCGTGTCCCTGGTGGCGCTGGTCGGGAACCACTTCCAGCCCCAAAATTTCCACGGCCACGCCGTCTTCTGCCAGCGGGGAACGCTCGGCGCCATCCCCAAACGCGACGTAGCCTTCCGGCTGATCCGAGGCGGTGGCGACGAACACGCCGTGGCGGGCCCGCTCCGGCTGAGCAATCGTCTGGGACCAGGCCGCCGCAATCGCCTCCTGATCCAGCTGGTCCACCGGGGCGTCCGGCCCCAACTCGGCAGTCAGTACCGCCGCCATCGCCTGGACCTGCAGTCCCGCGATGAACTGGGCGTGCTCCGGCTGAGCCGGGCGAACAAAGTTGTGATTCAGCGTCCTCATCGGTTGGTCACCAACGCCCGGGCGCGGGGGCCAGCCAGCATCTGTTCGGCCATCTGCCTAATCTCCTCCACTTGAACGGCCTCAATTCGGGCCAGCGCCGCATCGACCGAGATAAACCGCTCGGTCACCTCGGAGCGGCCCAGCCGCATCATCCGGGAGGCGGAACTCTCCAACCCGAGCGCCAGGTTCCCGCGCAGTTGCCCCTTGGCTCGGCGCAACTCCGCCTCGGGCACTCCCGCTTCGGCCAGCTTCTCCACCTCGCCCCACATGATTCGCTCCACCTCGTCCACGTTTTCGGGGGCGCAGCCCGCGTAGAGGCCGAAATATCCGGTGTCCAGGTAGGCGGAATCGAAGGCGTAGGTGGTGTAGGCCAGCCCGCGCCGCTCCCGGATTTCCTGGAACAGGCGCGAGGACATTCCCCCACCCAAAATGGTCAGCAGCACGTTTGAGGTGGGACGCTGCTCGTCGGTGGCATTCAGCCAGCGGGACCCCACCAGAATGTGGGCCTGCTCCACCTCGCGACGGTCGACCACTTCCAGGGGCGGCTCACTCCCGGTACCGGCAAGCAGGTCGCGAGAGGCGGGGGCGGCCGCCTCGTCCCGGTCCCAGTCGGTCAGGGCCAGGGCCTGACTGAGCCCGGCGCAAATCTGTTCGTGATCCAGGTGACCGGCCCCGGCCACAATCAGGTTCCGGGAATGGTAGTGGCGCCGGTAAAGCTCCCGGATCGTCTCGGCGGGCAGGTCTGAGACCGAGGCGGTGGTGCCCCCGATCGGGCGTCCGAGGGGGTCGTCGCCAAACAGGGCGGTGGCGAACGCTTCGTGGACCACGTCGGCCGGGGAATCCTCGGCCATCGCCAACTCGTCAATGATGACGGTTCGCTCCGTGTTGACGTCCTCGTCGGTGATCAGCGAGGAGGTGACCATATCCGTCAGGGTGGCCAGGGTCATGTCGGCGTCAGAGTCCAAAGTCTTGGCCCAGTAGTGGGTCGTTTCCTTCGAGGTGGCCGCGTTCGACTCTCCGCCCACCTCGTCAAAGGCGGCGGCAATGTCGAAGGCGGAGCGGGTGGGCGTGCCCTTGAAGAGCAGGTGCTCCAGGAAGTGGGAGGCGCCCGCCTCCGACTCTTGCTCATCCCGGGAACCGGTGGCCACCCACAGTCCCAGGGTGGTGGTTTGGGTGCCGGGCAGTTCCTCGGTGATTACCCTGACCCCGCCGGGGAGGATCGAACGGCGCACGGTCAGCGGGCCATCCGGCATTTCGAGGACATCCGACCGGGCTGCACTGGCCAGCGGCAACTTCACCGGGTCCAGGGAACTATCTGGCACTAAAAACCACCATTTTCACATCGACTAATTCTGTTGTTTCTGATTGAACTGGACCGTCTGCTCGACGGTGCGATCCGCCTGGTTGCCGGCCTTCCGGGCCGCCTTTTCCGCCTGGCGCTGCGCCTTGGCCTGAGCCTTCTGATCGGCGCGCACCTGCTGGGCGGCCTGCCGGTCCGCATTCACTTTGTCGGGCCCGGGGATCGCCCCCACGAAGGCCAGGAACAGCGCCACGATCGCGCCCAGTGCGCACACGACCAGCACCCAGGCCCCTGTGGAGAAGTCGTAGTTCTCCATCACCGGGGTGAGCATCTCGGTCACGGCCAGGGACAGCGCAAACACGGCGGCGGCCCCACCGACAAACAGGTAGAAGCGCTTGGGCTCCACGTTGAAGTAGGCCCGGACCAGGGCAAACAGGGCGAGGGAGATGAACGCAGGAGCCATGATGATGACGGCCGAGGGGACGGGACCAAAGAGTCTGGTTGACACCCAGACCACCACATCGATGACGAACAGGCACAGGAAGAACAGCGGATCAAGATACTGCTTCATGGGAGTGGTCCTTCCAGGAAGGGTGGTTGATTAGGGGGTTCCCTGGGATCAACATTGCCCGCTGTTGGGCCCGGACGCAACCGGATAGACCGGCGGCCCGCGCGGCGTTTTCAGTCGCGCGGGCCCCGGTCAAACTGCGCTCACCTACTCGGCGGATTCGTCACCGTTGTTGCGGCGGCGACGGTTGCGCTGGCGGGGACGACGATCCCCGGAGCGCTCCTCTTTCTTCTCCGAGTTGCGGGGGGCCTCTTCGGCTTCCCCGGCGGCTTCCTCATCCACCACGGCGGACAGGGAGAGCTTGCCGCGCTCGTCGATTTCGCTGATCTCCACCTCGACCTGCTGGCCGACCTGCAGAACGTCCTCAACCGAGTCGATCCGCTTGCCGCCCACCAGTCGACGCACCTGCGAAATGTGCAGCAGGCCGTCCTTGCCGGGGGTCAGGGAGACAAACGCGCCGAAGGAAGTGGTCTTGACGACGGTGCCGACAAAACGCTCCCCCACCTCGGGCATCTGCGGGTTGGCAATCTGGTTGATCAGGGCGCGGGCAGCCTCGGCGGACTCTCCGTTGGTCGCTCCGACGTAGACGGTGCCGTCATCCTCAATCGTGATGTCCGCGCCGGTCTGCTCCTGGATCTGGTTGATCATCTTGCCCTTGGGCCCGATCACCTCGCCGATCTTGTCCACCGGGACCTGAACGGTCAGGATCCGCGGGGCGTGAGCCGACATTTCGTCGGGGGTGGAGATGGCCTTGGCCATGAAGTCCAGGATCTCCAGCCGGGCGTCGCGGGCCTGGGCCAGTGCGGCGCGCAGCAGCTGCGAGTCGATCCCGTCGAGCTTGGTGTCCAACTGCAGCGCGGTGATGAACTCAGCGGTACCGGCCACCTTGAAGTCCATGTCGCCGAAGCCGTCTTCCGCCCCGAGAATGTCGGTCAGGGTGATGGCCTTGGGCTGGCCGTCGACCTCGCCGGTCATCAGGCCCATGGCGATGCCAGCCACCGGTGCGCGCAGGGGCACGCCGGCTTGCAGCAGGGACAGGGTGGAGGCGCAGACCGAGCCCATCGAGGTCGAGCCGTTGGAGCCGAGGGCCTCGGACACCTGCCGGATCGCGTAGGGGAACTCCTCACGGGAGGGCAGGACGGGCAGCAGGGCGCGCTCGGCCAGGTCGCCGTGGCCAATCTCGCGGCGCTTGGGCGAACCCACACGCCCGGTTTCACCGGTGGAGAAGGGCGGGAAGTTGTAGTTGTGCATGTAGCGTTTGTGCGAGGCGGGGCTCAGGTTGTCCAGCTGCTGCTCCATCCGGAGCATGGCCAGGGTGGTGACCCCAAGGATCTGGGTCTCACCGCGCTGGAACAGGGCGGAGCCGTGAACCCGAGGAATTACTTCCACCTCGGCCATCAGGGTCCGGATCTGGCGGGGTCCGCGGCCGTCCATCCGGATCTCGTCGCGCAGCGTGCGCTGGCGAATGGTTTCCTTCTCGACCGAGCGGAAGGCAGCCTTGAGGGCCTTTTCCGAGTCGGGGAACTCGTCCACCAGGGAACCGATCACCAGGTCGCGGACCTCGTCGACGGCCTGTTCGCGGGCCAGCTTGCCCTCGGTGGCGATCGCAGCCACCAGGCGGTCGCCCACCTTGTCGCGCACGGCGGCCAGCTCTTCGTCGGTGTAGTCAAAGTAGAGCGGGAACTCTGCGGTTTCCTTCGAGGCCTTGGCAGCCACCTCTTTCTGGGCTTCGCACAGCACCTTGATGAAGGGCTTGGCTGCTTCCAGACCGTCGGCCACGACGTCCTCGGTCGGCTTGATCGCCCCGGCCTGAATCAGGTCCCACTGGGTTTCGCCGCCGCCGGCTTCGACCATCATGATGGCCACGTCTTCGTTGCCGTTCTCATCGGTGATCAGCCGGCCGGCCACCACCATGTTGAAAACGGAGTTCTCCATTTCGGACCAGCGCGGGAACGCTACCCACTGGCCGTCGATCAGGGCCACGCGGGTCCCGCCGATCGGGCCGGAGAAGGGCAGGCCGGCAATCTGGGTGGACATGGACGCCGCGTTGATGGCGACCACGTCGTAGGCGTCGTTCGGGTGCACGGCCAGGATGGTTTCCACCACCTGAACCTCGTTGCGCAGCCCCTTGACGAAGGCCGGGCGCAGGGGCCGGTCAATCAGGCGGCAGGCGAGGATCGCCTCGGTGCCGGGACGGCCTTCGCGCCGGAAGAAGGATCCGGGGATCCGTCCGGCCGCGTACTGGCGTTCCTCAACGTCCACGGTCAGCGGGAAGAAGTCGAACTGGTCTTTCGGGTGCTTGCCCACCGTGGTGGCGGACAGAACCATGGTTTCCCCATCGAGGTAAACCACGGCCGAGCCGGCAGCCTGCTGGGCAAACTGGCCGGTTTCGAAACGGATGGTGCGGGTGCCGAAGCGGCCATTGTCGATAATGGCTTCGGCGGATACGAGGTTTTCAGCCTCCATTAATTACTCCTTATTGAGGCCAGACACCGCCGTCGGCCTTCGAGCGAAGCCCTCGGCATCGGGGTTGATCCCCCGGTCCGAAAGCCACTGTCGAAAACCGCTTCCAATCGGTGCTGACACGGGTTATTGCACTGGCGATCCCTCGCCAAAAGGCCCGCCGTTCCGGATTGCCAGAAGGGCGGGCCTTAGAAATTAGCGGCGCAGGCCGAGGCGGTCCCGGAGGGAACGGTAACGGTCCACGTCAATGGATTCTAGGTACTTCATCAGGTTCCGACGACGACCAACCAGCAGCAGCAGGCCGCGGCGGGAGTGGTGGTCGTGCTTGTGGGTCTTGAAGTGCTCGGTCAACTCGTTGATCCGGGCGCTCAGCAGAGCCACCTGAACCTCGGGGGAACCGGTGTCGCCCTCATGCGTGGCGTATTCGGCGATGATCTGATCCTTTTGTTCCTTACTCAAGGGCATAGGTTCTCCTCTTTATCTCTCGTTGCGCGGAGCGTCGGGGCCCATTCTCCCGGGCATGACAGAGCCGCGGCCGATCTGACGGCAAGTTTCAGGGTACCAGCCTCGGACCGTGGCCCGGTAGGCGGAACCGCTAGGTTCCTGGCGGCCAGGCGGTGAGATTGCGCACCTTGCCAGCGGCCCCGACCGACCGGCTCACGTTGGCCCGACCGGTCGCACCAGCGCGGCCACCGACTCGTAGGCCCGGTCGCTCAGGGTGACCTGCCGATCGTAAACCCGCGCCGGCGTCCGGTCAGGGCCGGTCCGGGGCCACGGGAGCGATCCGGTCGCCACGAACCGGACCGCGTCCGAGTGCATGGTTTGCGCCAGTTCGGCAGGGGCACCCGGTCCCAGCAGGTAGGTGGAGTAGGGCTGGTCGAGACAGTCAAACCAGAACGGTAGGTCCGAGCAGTGGATGGCCCGCCCCGGCTTGGCACCCGCCCATCCGAAGGAGTACAGCCAGGTGGGACCGGTCCGGACCTGCGCAATTTGGCTGGCCGGAGCCCGGAACACACTGTCGGTGACGTAGCCGGCAATGACCTCTCTGGTGGTGGCGCGTTCGGCCCGAACCGCGTTCAGGTAGCGGGTTCGGACCTCTTTCCGACAGCCGAGCACCGCCAGGGCGAGGGCGGGGTTCGTCCGGTCCAGGACGGCGGGAAAACCCGCGGCGGTCATCGCGAACTCTTCGGTGGTAGCCCCTAGGAAGAGCTCCTTGTCAGCGCCCACCCCGGCCGAGATCGCCCCCACCGTGTCCTGCGAAATCAAGTCTCCGTCAATCGTTGGCCCCAGGTGGAGCAACCGTTGGGGATCCTGACGAATCCCGAGGGGAACCTCCCGTGTTGCCTGCGCAACGTAGCTGTCCTGCGCGGCCAACAACTGCTCCGGACTGACCTGGGCGAAGCCGGACCGGGTTGGGGCCACCCCCAGTTTCCGAGCCAGCGTCGCCGCCACCTGCTCGGCCCGTTTCGCACTCACATCCGCCAGCGCCCCCGAGATGGACCAGGCCCGGTGAAAGAGGGGTTGGGCGGCAGGCAGTCCCAGCAGGGTCAGGACCGCTCCCCCGCCGGCCGACTGGCCGCCGATGGTGACCCGGTCGGGGTCGCCACCGAACGCGGCGATATTCTCCTGCACCCAGGTGAGGGCCGCGAGCCAGTCCCGCACCCCGCGGTTCCCGGGGGCCCCAACTATCGCTCCGAAGCCGTCAAACCCCAGCCGGTAGGAAACGGAGACGGTCACAACCGAGTCTCGGTTGAAGGTGCGCCCGTCGTACCAGGGGCTGGCGGGCGAGCCGGCGGTGTAGCTGCCGCCGTGAACGTAGACCAGCACCGGGAGCCGGGCTGCCGGATCCGGGTCGGGGGTGAACACGTTTAGGTTGAGGATGTCCTCGCCGGGGATCGCTGGCTCCGGAACCAGCGAGTCGGCGGCGGTAGCCCGAACCGGCGTCGGACCGTACTGCAGCGCCGGGCGAATTCCGCTCCAGGGCTCGGGGCGTTCCGGGACGCCGAACCGGCGTGGGCCCACCGGCGCGGCCGCGTAGGGGATCCCCAGAAAGGCGGCGTAGGGTCCGGTCCCAGCACTGGCCTCAGCCAGTCCCCCGGTGGCCACCAGCTCGGCCGGATTGGCACTCAGGTTCAGGGGTTCGGGTCCGCGCCAGAAACCGCGCACGGCCCCGGACCCGGTCTGAACTACGGGTCCTTCGCGCACAGGCACCTCCTAGGCTCCGGCGGTAACTGCCTCCGGATCGACCCGGCGGGCCGTTCGTACCCCCAGGGTTTGGGCCGTATGGCGCAGGTCCTCATCCATCTGCGCCAGCAGATCGCTGACGGAGGCAAAGCTCAACATCGGACGGAGCCGCCGGACGAACACGACCGTCACCTCTTCGTCGTACAGGTCCAGGTCGGACCGGCCCAGCACGTGAGCCTCCACCGTCCGATTGGTGCCGCCAAACTGCGGGTTAGTTCCCACCGAAATCGCCGCTGGCAAGAACTCTTGCCCACCGCCCCAGCGGTCCTGGCCGGGCAGTTCCGCCTCGCGCACCAGCCAGCCCGCGTAAACTCCGTCGGCCGGCAGCAACTGTCCCGGCGCCGACACGTTGGCGGTGGGGAAACCAAGTTCGCGGCCGCGCTTGGCTCCGTGCACTACCAGACCCGAAACCCGGTGGAATCGGCCCAAAACTGAGGCCGCCTCCTCCACGTTGCCCAACTGCAGCAGTTCGCGCACCCAGGAGGACGACCAGCGCCGCCCCCCGGGGGAAACCACGTCGGTGACCATGGTGACGTCAAAGCCGAACATGCGCCCCAGCTGGCGGAGGGTGTCGACGGTCCCGGCGTTGCCCTGCCCGAACCGGAAGTCCTCGCCCACCACCACTTCGACGGCCCCGAGCCGCTCCACCAGGTACTCCTGGACAAAGTCTTCGGCGGACAGGGAGTAGAGCGACCGGTCGTAGTGGGCCAGCAGGGTTGCGTCCAGCCCGGTCACCGCCATCGCGTCGAGCCGATCCTGCGTGGTCATAATGAGCGGAACCGGCTGCCCGGGCTGGTGCACCGAGCGGGGATGCGGGTCAAAGGTGAGGGCCACCGACTCGCAGCCGCGTTTCTTCGCCCGGTCCACGCAGGAGCCAATCACCCGGGCGTGGCCCAGGTGCATGCCGTCGAAATTGCCAATGGTGACCACCGATTTCTGGTCACCGGGTACCTGATCGAGAGACGTCCAAATCTTCATCTGGGTCAGCGGGCAGCCCGCAGCCCCAGGTTCATGCGACCGGCCTCGTCTACCGGCTGGCCCTCGCGGCCCACGTGGTTACCCCCGCAGCCGCAGCCGCCCTGATGACCGTGCCCGTGGCCGTGGCCACCACCGTGACCGCCGCAGCCGCAACCGCCCTGGTTCTCAGCGGCCATCTCGTGGGCCGGTTCCCGCTTCTGGCCGCAACCGCAACCTGATTCGCTCATTTCGTCATCCTCACTCAAATCGGCTGAATAATGAAGGCTGGTTTTAGCCTACCGCTTTTGACCTGGACTAACCCGGCCACGTTGGCCCCGGGCACCCCGATGCTCCGCACATCCCCCTCGGCCAGCGTCACGTCCAGCTCGGGAACCTGGCCGTAGCGGAACCGCTCCGCCTGGGCGGGGGTGATCTCTACCAGCGGAAACAGGGTCGGACAAACCTGATCGAAGCTAAGCAGGGTCGGGTCGGGGGGCAGGTCCGCCAGCGGGGTGGCCTCGGCCACCGTCCACGGCCCAATTGTCGTGCGCCTGAGGGAGGTCAGGTGCCCGCCCACTCCCACGACTCGCCCCAGATCCCGGGCCAGGGAGCGAATGTAGGTGCCGGAAGAGCACTCCACTTCCACGTCCAGGTCCAGGAACTGGTCGACCACGCGGGCCGGGCCCAGTTGTTCGAGGCGGAGGATCGTCACCGGGCGAGCGGCCAGCTCGACCTGCTGCCCGGCCCGGACCAGGGCGTGGGCCCGCTTGCCGTCCACTTTGATCGCGCTGACGGAGGCGGGGACCTGCTGAATCCGCCCCCGAAACTGAGCTAGGGCCGCCTCCAGCACGTCCGCGGCCAGCGGCGGGCAGCCCGGGGCCGACAGAACTTCCCCCTCGGCATCGTCGGTGGTGGTGTCCGCGCCCAGCCGGATGGTGGCCCGGTAGGTCTTGTCCAGCCCGGTCAGGTAGGTGAGCAGTTTGGTTCCCCGGTTCACCCCGAGGATCAGCAGCCCGGTCGCGGCCGGATCCAGGGTTCCGGCGTGACCAACCGCCCGGGTGCGGGCCAGCCGCCGAACCTTCCCCACCACGTCGTGGCTGGTCAGGCCGGCCGGCTTGTCCACCAGCAGGATTCCGGCACTACTCATCGTCGTCAGACTCGACCGGTTCCTCCCGGTAGGGGTCCTCCCCGGCCACGTATTCCTTGTCGGCGGAGTGCCGTGCAATCTCGGCGTCCCGCTCGCGCGCCGCCCGGAGTGCCTCTTCAATCGAGGCGGCCTCGTCGGGGAGGCGGTCGGCTTCGAAGCTAATGGTTGGGGTCAGTCGCAGCCCGAGGGCTTTGCCGACCTCGGAACGGATCAGCCCCTTGGCTGATTCCAGGGCCTTGCGCGTGTCCCGAGCTGCCTTCTCATCGCCGAGCACGGTGTAGAAGATGGTGGCGTGCTGCAGATCGCGGGTCGCCTTGACTTCGGTAATGGTGATGAACCCGAGGCGCGGATCTTTCACCCGCCGCTCCAGCGTTCGAGCCACCGTCATCTTGATGTTCTCTTGGACGCGGCGCACGCGCGACTCATCGGCCATGATCTCTCCTTAACGCTAAAGGAAAAGGCTGGCACCCATCGGTGCCAGCCCCCTCCAAACAGCACTACTTGCGGGCGATTTCCTTCATTTCCCAGGTCTCAATGATATCGCCTTCAGCAATATCCTTGTAGCCCAGGGTGATGCCGCATTCGAAGCCTTCGCGAACCTCGGTGACGTCGTCCTTCTCGCGGCGCAGCGACTGGATTTCCAGATCGTCTGCCACCACGACGGAGTCGCGTACCAGCCGGGCTTTGGCCCCGCGGCGCATGACGCCGGAGCGAACAATCGAACCGGCAATGTTGCCGAACTTGCCCGAGCGGAAGACCTGACGGATCTCCGCCCGACCCTGCTCGACCTCTTCGTAGATCGGCTTCAGCATGCCGCGCATGGCCGCTTCGATCTCTTCCAGGGCCCGGTAGATCACGGTGTAGTACTTGATCTCGATCCCCTCGTTGTCGGCCATCTCCTGGACGCGCTCGGCCGGGCGGACGTTGAACGCGATGATAACCGCGTCGTCCACCGTCGCCAGGTTGACGTCGTTTTGGGTGATGGCACCGACCCCGCGGTGGATGATTCGCAGCTGAACTTCCTCGCCCACATCCAGCTTGAGCAGGGAATCTTCCAGCGCTTCGACCGCACCGGAAACGTCGCCCTTGATAATGAGGTTGAGGGTGTCGACCTTGCCTTCTTTGAGGACCCGATCGAAGTCTTCCAGCGTGACGCGCTTGCGTCGACGAGCCAGCTGAGCCTGCCGTTCGGCGGCCTCACGCTTGTCGGCGATTTGCCGGGCAGTCCGGTCGTCGGTCGCCACCAGGAAGGAGTCACCCGCCCGCGGCACCGAGGTCAGACCGAGCATCTGCACCGGACGGGACGGGCCCGCCTCTTCCAGCGCATTGCCGTTCTCGTCGAACATGGCCCGCACGCGCCCGTGGGCCGAACCCACGACCACCGCGTCGCCGATGTGCAGCGTTCCGCGCTCGACCAGCATGGTGGCCACGGCCCCACGTCCCTTGTCCAGGTTCGCCTCGATCGCGACCCCGCGGGCACTGGCCTTCGGGTTGGCGGTCAGGTCCAGGGCGGCATCGGCGGTCAGAAGCACCGCTTCAAGCAGTTCCTCGATCCCCTGGTGCTGCTTGGCGGACACGTCGACGAACATGACGTCGCCGCCGTAATCTTCGGCCACCAGACCGTACTCGGTCAGCTGTCCCCGAATCTTGTCCGGGTTGGCCTCCGGCTTGTCGACCTTGTTGACCGCGACCACGATCGGCACGTTGGCCGACTGGGCGTGGTTGATCGCTTCCACTGTCTGGGGCATCACGCCGTCGTCAGCGGCCACCACCAGGATGGCAATGTCGGTGACCTTGGCCCCGCGAGCACGCATGGCGGTAAACGCCTCGTGACCGGGGGTGTCGATGAAGGTCAGCGGACGGGTGGTGCCCTCGTGGTCCACCTTCACCTGGTAGGCACCGATGTGCTGGGTGATGCCGCCGTGTTCGCTTTCGACCACGTCGGTCATCCGGATCGCGTCCAGCAGCTTGGTCTTACCGTGGTCGACGTGACCCATGACGGTCACGACGGCCGGACGGGGCTCAAGGTGATCCTCGTCGTCGATCAGTTCAGCGTCCAGGTCAATGTCGAAGGACCCCAGCAGCTCGCGGTCCTCGTCTTCGGGCGAGACCACAACCACCTGGTAACCCAGTTCGGCCCCGAGGGCTTCGAAGGTTTCCTGATCCAGGGACTGGGTGGCGGTAGCCATTTCGCCCAGGTGGAACAGGACCGTCACCAGAGCGGCAGGATTGACGTTGATCTTCTCGGCGAAGTCAGCCAGCGACGCACCTTGACGGATCCGCACCTCCTGGTCGTTGCCGCGCGGGATCGACACCCCGCCAATGACCGGAGCGTCCTGCTGTTCAAACTCTTGGCGCTTGGCCCGCTTGGACTTGCGTCCACGCTGGTTGCGACCGGAGCCGCGTCCGAACGCACCCGGGGTGGCGCCGCGGCCTCCCCGGCCGCCGCGTGGGGCACCGCCGGCGGGA
>WPCI01228324.1_pt1 | contig 41849 bp, 44 predicted proteins | sample 5399871 | NCBI WGS metagenome assembly WPCI01 (sample SAMN12869469, study PRJNA574797) | sludge metagenome | isolation source: wastewater treatment of pH7 | place: China:Beijing | collected 2019-05-20 | reverse complement strand
ACGTCCAGTTTGATTCAGTTCAACAATCATCTGTTTAAAATTTTCTTCATATCGGGTCATAAAAAATCATCCTCTCGTAGCTAAGTTTAATTTATTTTTGTCTCTACGAAAAGTTGTCTAAGATTTAATACTAACACCATTCAAATGAAGCGATGTTAGGACTACTTTCTGGTGAATTAATACGTCGTGGTGGGGTTATTTATAAAAAAAGTGGAGGAATATTTGAACATTTGAAAGATCTTTCAAAACCAGTAGAAGGGCAAGCGAATAAGGCCATAAATTCTACAACGATTAATAACATATCTTCCAAAGAAAGTATGGTGACTAAAGTGGTAAAACTTGCGTCTGAGAATAAAGGAAAAACTGGTCTGATAGTTGGTGGAGTTATTATAGCAGGTGTTGGTATAGGATATGGCATCAGAAAAATAGTTAAATCTAGAAAACTAACTACTGAAAACCAAGTAACAGCAAATGATAGCTTTAATATTGCATTAGAGCGATATATGAACGAAGCTAAGAGAGGAACTTTGACATTAGAAACAATATCTAGTTTGAGTGATGAGTTAGAAAAAATTAATGTTGAATCTGAAAATCAAGTATATTTGGTTAATGTAAAGCAATTGCAAAAATTGGTTGGTTATATTCTGAAATACACGGAAGACTTAGCAAGTGCAAATAATTATCAAATTCATGATGATGATAAGGTAAACAATCCAAAAAATAATTTATTTGAATTAAGTAAGTATCTTGAAATTCAGAAAGATATTTTCAAACAAGCCGCATAATTCTATTTAGCATCTACAAATCGTAGGTGCTTTTTTGATACCCAAAATTTGAAAGGAACAACCAATGGGAATTTTAAAATCACTATTCAAATCAAGAGATAAACCAACAAACCAGACAATCCTGTCACCGACTAGATTTCTGTTCGGACAAACGACAGCTGGGAAAGTTGTAACAGAACAAAGCTCGATGCAAATGACAGCTGTTTATTCTTGTGTGCGAATACTAGCAGAGGCAGTGGCAGGACTACCTTTACACTTTTACAAGTATCGTGATGATGGCGGCAAAGAAAAAGCAATCGACCATCCACTTTATAATTTGTTGCATGATGAACCAAACAGTGAGATGACGTCATTTGTGTTTCGAGAAACGTTGATGACCCATTTACTCCTTTGGGGAAATGCCTACGTTCAGATTATCCGAAACGGCAAGGGTGAAGTGATTGCACTGTATCCGCTGATGCCAGATAGAATGACAGTCAATAGAGATGATAACAAAGAAATTTACTATCTCTACCAATTGGACAGTGGAATACAAGTAAGACTTTCAAAATCAGACGTCTTGCACATACCGGGACTTGGCTTTGATGGCTTAGTTGGATACTCTCCAATCGCTATGGCTAAGAACGCTATCGGACTTGCGATTGCTACTGAAGAATATGGCTCGAAGTTCTTCGCAAATGGTGCAAATCCAGGTGGTGTGTTGGAACATCCAGGAACACTAAAAGACCCAGGCAAGCTACGAGAAAGTTGGAATGCCACATTCGGAGGTAGTTCCAATGCTGCCAAGGTAGCTGTTTTGGAAGAGGGAATGAAGTACACCCCGATTTCTATCTCACCAGAACAAGCACAATTTTTAGAAACACGTAAATTTCAAATCAATGAAATCGCTCGAATTTTCAGAGTGCCGCCGCATATGGTTGGTGACCTTGAGAAGTCGAGCTTTTCTAATATTGAGCAACAATCACTAGAGTTTGTGAAATACACACTAGACCCTTGGGTGATGCGTTGGGAACAAGCGATGACAAAAGCACTACTAAGCCTTGATGAGAAGAAACAATATTTCATCAAGTTTAATGTAGATGGCTTACTTCGAGGTGATTATCAAAGTCGAATGAATGGCTATGCCATGGGACGTCAAAACGGATGGATGAGTGCCAACGACATCCGTGAACTTGAGAATCTCGACCGTATTCCAGAAAGTGATGGTGGAGATTTGTATTTAATCAATGGAAATATGCTCCCGTTGAAAGATGCCGGGGCATTCGCAAATATCAAAGAAAGCGAGGAACAAGATGAAGAAGTTTTGGAAGTGGAAGAATCAAGCGGTTCTGAATCAGGAAACGCAAGAGGAAACCCTAGAGCGAACCCTTTACCTAAGCGGTCAAATCGCTGAGGAGAGTTGGTTTGATGATGAAGTCACGCCACAGATTTTTAAAGATGAACTAAACGCAGGGAGTGGCGATGTCACTGTTTGGATTAATTCAGGAGGTGGTGATTGCGTTGCTGCTGCTTGTATTTACAATATGCTTGCGGACTACAAAGGAAAAGTAACTGTTAAGATTGATGGGATTGCGGCATCTGCTGCAAGTGTGATTGCTATGGCAGGGGACAAGGTTTTAATGAGCCCTGTTGCAATGGTGATGATTCATAACCCGTCAACTTTTGCCTTTGGTGAGAAAGTAGACATGGAAAAAGCAATCGCCATGCTTGATGAAGTGAAAGCAAGCATTATTAATGCCTATGAACGCAAAACGAATTTGTCTCGTGTACAGATTGCGCATATGATGGATGCCGAAACTTGGATGGATGCCAACAAAGCAGTCCAGTTAGGATTTGCTGACGAGATTATTGGAGATATTGATCCAGATATTCCAGTTAGTAATTCGATGTACTCAGAAACAGTGGTTACGAATTCGTTGACATCAGCCATTGCGAAGAAATGTCGTATTGACCCGCCCGCTGTAAAACAAGAAAAACCAAATAATACTGTCCCAGCCGATTCCTTAATGAGTCGGCTTAATTTAATGAAAAATTGGAGGAACTAAACTTATGAACAAAATTCAAGAATTGATGGGAAAACGTGCACAAGCTTGGAATGGCGCAAAAGCATTTGTTGAGGCGAAGAAAGATAAGGACGGTTTGATGTCTGAAGAAGATGCAAAAACTTATGCTGAGATGGAAACTAAAGTGAAAAACTTTACGATGGAAATTGAACGTATGCAGTCAATGGAGGCGATGGAGCGAGAAATGGAAAAACCGATGAGTCAACCACTCACTTCACAACCAATGTCCACTGAAAATAAAACCGAATCAAAGAAAACAGGACGTGCATCAGATGAATATAAAAAAGGTATTCTTGAGGCATTACGTTCTAACTTCCGTGTAGTTTCAAACGTACTGCAAGAAAGTGTGGATACTGCTGGTGGTTATTTGGTACCGGAAGAATATGACTCACGTTTGATTGATGGCTTAACGTCTGAAAACATCATGCGTACCCTTGCGACAACGATTACCACAAGTGGTGAACACAAGATTAATATTGCCGGTTCAAAACCTGCTGCATCATGGATTGAAGAAGGTGGTGAGTTGAGTTTTGGCGATGCAACATTCGACCAAATCTTACTTGATGCTCACAAACTTCACGTAGCAATCAAAGTGACAGACGAGTTGCTCTACGACAATGCCTTTAACCTTGAAAACTATATCATTGATCAATTCACAAAAGCACTAGCTAATGCGGAAGAAGATGCGTTCTTAAATGGTGATGGAGTTGGTAAACCACTTGGGATTTTTGCTACAAACGGTGGTGGCCAAGTAGCAATTACAACGAATACTCAAAGCGCAATTACAGCAGATGATGTGGTGAACCTTATCTATGCTTTGAAACGTCCATACCGTAAGAACGCCAAATTCATCATGAACGATCAAACAATCAGTTTACTTCGTAAATTGAAAGATAATAATGGTGCTTACATGTGGCAGCCTGCATTGGTAGCGGGTGAGCCGGATCGTTTACTTGGCTATCCAGTTTACACTTCAGAATTTGTGCCAACAGTGAAAGCTGGAGCACCGGTAATTGCCTTTGGTGATTTCAGCTATTACAACATTGGTGACCGAGGTGTGCGTTCATTCGACCAATTGCGAGAACTTTTTGCTGGTAATGGCATGGTAGGTTTCCTAGCGAAAGAACGTGTGGACGGTAAACTCGTATTACCGGAAGCTGTTCAAATCTTGAAGATGAAAGCATCTGCCTCATCATAAGGAGTAGCTTATGAGCGACTTACTAGATAAGGTCAAAGCAAATCTAATACTTGAACATAATGAAGATGATGAGCTGTTGGAACGATTGATTCTAACGGCTCTTTCTTATGCCGAGAGTTATCAGCATATTGAGTCAGGATATTACTCAGAACATGAAATGCCGCCAACGACGGAACAAGCAGTCATCATGCTTGCTAGTAATTTCTATGAAAGCCGTGACGGTTCAACTGGTGGTTTCTTTGCGGATAGTGTGAATGCTAGTAAGCAAGTTTGGGAAACGGTGAATCTTTTACTCAGACTGGATAGGCGGTGGCAAGTATGAGCTTTGGCAAGATGAATCAAAAAATACAAATCGTGAAAACTATTAATCAAAAAGATAGTGCTGGATTTTCTACAAAACAAGACGAAGTTCTAGTGGCTATTCATGCCTACAAAGAAGAAAAGAACGCAACTGAGAAATGGGTGAATATGGCCACTTTCAGATCGGCAACCTGCTTATTTCGATTTCGGTTTATTCCTAATCTGCAGGTTACGACAGATATGGTTGTGATTTCAGATCAGAAGCGGTATCAAATTGTATCCGTTGAGAACGTCCGCAATCGCAATATGTACCTTGAAGTCTTAACGACTGAGATGGAGGTGAGTGTGGATGGCTAAAGCAATGATGAAGATGCCAGAAGAATTCCTGTTAAAGGTTTCAAAACTTGAAAACAAGACAGATGAAATCATTCCCAAAGTTTTAGAAAGTGGCGCCGAAGTGGTGGAGGATAAAGTTCGCAGTAACTTATCTGCCGTTGTTGGCACAAACACCAAACTGCCGAGTCGTTCCACTGGTGAACTTGAGTCAGCACTTGGTATCTCCCAAGCTCGTCAAGATAAAGACGGCAATTGGAATATCAAGGTCGGCTTTGATGAGCCCAGAAGTGATGGTACTTCAAATGCCAAGATTGCCAATATCTTAGAATATGGCAAACACGGTCAGTCAGCAAAGCCATTTCTGAAACCAGCAAAATCGCAAAGCAGAAAACCTTGTATTGAAACAATGAAAGCAAAAATGGAAAGTGAGGTAAATGGTATTTGAATATTTTAGAAGAATTGAACAGTTTATTTGCCACACTTCATATTCCTGTTGAAACAGGAGAGTTTAGTGATAAAGCACCAGATAAGTATTGTGTGCTGACACCACTTTCTGACAGGTTTGATGTTTACGGAGATAACTTGCCAACCGTTGATATTCAGGAAGTTCGTATTTCCTTATTTGCGAAAGGAAACTATCTGAACACGCAAAAACAACTCGTTCGAAGTCTGCTGCAACACGAGTTCACGATTACGGGACGAGTCTTTGTGGGTTTTGAAAAAGATACAAATTACTATCATGTGGCGATTGATGTCGCCAAGCATTATGAAATGGAGGTCTGAAAATGGCTACAATTGGTTTAGATAAATTATATTATGCACCGATTACTGAGTCGGCAACCACTGGTGAAGAAACGTATGGAACACCAGTGATGCTTGCGAAGGCAATCTCAGCTGAATTGTCAGTGGAACTTGCTGAGGCAACTTTATACGCTGACGATGGTGCATCAGAAGTAGTGAAAGAATTTAAAAACGGGAAATTAACCCTTGGTGTTGATGATATTGGACGAGCTGTGGCAGCAGTGCTTGTTGGGGCAACGGTGGATCAAAACGGGGTCTTAATCTCAACGACCGAAGATGGTGGCACTCCGGTTGCGATTGGATTTCGTGCTCGTAAGTCGAATGGGAAATATAAATACTTATGGCTATATCGTGTGAAGTTTGCCGTTCCAAGTACAAGCCTTGCAACTAAAGGTGATGATATTACTTTTTCAACACCTACGATTGAGGGGACGGTAATGCGTCGTAATAAGTTAGATGCAAGTGGCAAACATCCATGGAAAGCCGAAGTTGATGAAAATGATACTGGTGTTGAGCAATCAACGATTAACGCTTGGTATACCAGTGTTTATGAACCTGATTTCACAGCAGACTAGGAGGTCAACATGAGTGAAGAACGCAGTGCCAAGATTAGCCTTGGTGGAGATGAATATGAATTGATTTTGACAACGAAAGCCACGAAAGAAATCGCTAGTCACTACGGTGGGCTTGATAACCTTGGTGAGAAGTTGTTGAAATCAGAGAACTTTGAATTGGCGCTTGATGAAATCATTTGGTTGATTACGCTACTAGCAAACCAGTCCATCAAGATTCACAATTTTAAGAACAAAGAAAAGAAAGAAGAACTCACGACTGAATATGTAGAGCTGATGACTAGCCCTTTGCAACTTACTGAATACAAATCAGCAATCACGGAGGCAATGTTCAAAGGCACAGCTCGTAATATCGAAAGTGAGTCTGATTCAAAAAACAAAGCAGGCGAGTAAGTGATGAAGAAACATTTACTCGCCTGTATTACTATGGGACAGTTCAAATGAGCATGACACCAGATGAATTCTGGTATTGTCCACTTGGACTGTTTTTAGATTTATGGGAGTGCCATAAGCAGTTTACGGGAATCAGTAAACCGAAAGTTGAGTTATTCATTGATGATGTGATACCGAGTGGGATATAATTTAAGTAAATCTGTTGTTTTGGAGGAGGTTAATGATGCGGTTATACGTCACTGATACATTTGTCATACCCGAATATTATTATCCTAGTAAAAGAAACTTCAAATTTCACTATCCAGAACGTAGCGGTGTATCTATTTGGGATAATCGAGTTGAAATCACAAAAGGGATGCGCCTAGAGGATGAACTAGGTCAACAATATCAGGTGGAGGCATTTGAAATGCTTCATTTTAGAGCAACTGGCAACGAACTTGAGCAACTCATAAAGTATTGTCATGGATTTTTGCTCAATAGAAAACTGGTTGGTCGAGAACTTTACACATTGGATTGATATGAACTATGTTGCAAAATTAGAAATCTTATAGGAGTTGATCCAGATGTCACAATTGGTAAAAATCGAATTTGGTAGCTATGGGTATTTTGGGCCACAAGACAAATATACTCTTGATCTGGTTGAACATATAATGACTAAGGAAAGTCGTGAAGCAATGGGGAGCGATATTGTGACACGTAGACAGAAACGGTTTTCATCAAAACGCTTATTAAAAATATTAGCTGTGTTGGAAAAGTTGGATATTGAACATCTTCAAGATTACTATAACAATCCGTACATAATGGATGGTGAGCAATGGAGCTTCTCAGCTTATTATTCTAATGGCAAAAAAGTAAAATCCGGTGGTAGTAACGATTATCCGGAATACTTTGAAGAATTTCGGGACATTTTCAAACCACTGAATAAACGTGGTATTTTCTGAATAATTAGGAAAGCAAGGATATAAAATATTACCTTGCTTTTTTCATGCTCAAAATTTGAAAGGTGGTGATTAAATGGCAGACAACTTTGGCTTAAAGATTGGGGTTGAAGGCGAGAAAGAGTTCAAAAATTCACTTCGAGAAATCAACCAATCATTCAAGGTGCTAGGTTCAGAAATGAAACTGGTATCATCCGAGTTTGATAAAAACGACAAAAGTATCAGTTCACTATCCGCCCGAAACCAAGTCTTAAACAAATCCATTGATGCCCAGAAAGAAAAAATCACCACACTTGAAAATGCCTTGAAGAATGCTAGTGACAGTTTTGGTGAGAATGACAAGCGTACGCAAAATTGGGCCGTTCAGTTGAACAATGCCAAGGCTCAACTGAATAACCTGGAGCGAGAAGTTGCTAACAACGAAAAGGCAATTGATGCCATGGGTACTGAAGAAGTTGATGCTACCAAGAAAACGGATGAGCTCGGTAATGAACTAAAAGACACAGGTAGTGAGGCTGAAAAGTCGGGCAGTAAATTTGAAAAGTTCGGTGGGGTCTTAAAAGGTATCGGTGCAGCGATGGGAACAGTGGCACTTGCTGCTGGAGCTGCTGCGGTTGAACTAGGAAAACAAGTGGTATCTGCCTATGCTGACTATGAACAATTAGTCGGTGGGGTGGATACCCTTTTTAAGGGTGCATCATCTACGGTTCAAAAGAATGCCGACAATGCTTTCAAAACTGCCGGAATGTCAGCCAATGAATACATGGAAACAGTCACTGGTTTCTCAGCAGCTTTGATTTCTTCCCTTGGTGGTGATACGAAAAAAGCTGCAAGCGTAGCGGATCAAGCAGTTACCGACATGAGTGACAACGCCAACAAGATGGGGACGGACATTGGTTCAATTCAAAATGCCTATCAAGGTTTCGCCAAGCAAAATTACGGGATGCTGGATAACTTGAAATTGGGCTTTGGGGGCACGAAATCCGAGATGGAACGATTGCTTAAAGAGGCTGAAAAGATTTCAGGAGTTAAATACGACATTTCCAACTTCTCTGATGTGACCGAGGCGATTCATGTCATTCAAACTGAGATGGGCATTACAGGAACAACTGCAAAAGAAGCAACCGAAACCATTAGTGGTTCGATTGATGGCATGCAGTCCGCAATCTCAAACTTGATGGCTGGACTTGGAAATAGCAGTGCAGATATAGGTGTACTGATAGGAAATGTGGTTGAGGCGTTTCAAAATGTCATCAAGAACATCCTGCCAGTTATTCAAAATATCGTATCAGCTTTACCTGCTGTTGTGGATGCCATTGTTCAAGCTTTGGGACAACTCTTGCCAACATTACTTGAGGCAGTGACTTCGTTGTTCTCACAAGTGCTTGAAACGATACTTGGCTTACTTCCCACACTTATTCCAGTGGTGGTTCAAGCCGTTTTAACGATTGTTCAAACACTTATTGAGAACTTGCCATTGCTGATTGATGCCGCCTTTCAACTTGTGACAACACTTATCCAAGGACTAGGCGAGGCACTTCCCGAACTTATTCCAATTACTATACAAGCAATTATCACTATTGTGAATGGCTTGATTGAAAATTTACCGTTGTTACTTGATGCTTCCTTGCAACTTATCATGGGACTTGCACAAGGACTAATCACGGCACTGCCAATTCTGATTGAAAGTCTGCCACAGATTATTACAGGAATCGTGAACTTTATTATCAGTGCGATACCCCAAATCATCCAGACGGGGATTCAGCTTTTGACCTCATTGGTATCGGCATTACCAGACATTATTAACGCGATTGTTGCAGCGATTCCAGTGATTATACAAAATATCATCAACGCGGTGATTGGTGCGATTCCACAACTGATTGATGCAGGTATTCAACTTTTAGTCGCTTTGATTGGTGCGTTACCTCAAATTATCACGACCATTGCAAACGCCATGCCGCAGATTATCAACGGAATAACAGGAACGTTGGTAAATAATATCGATAAAATCATCAATGCTGGCGTGAAATTACTGGTGGCTTTGGTTCAGAACTTGCCTGCAATTATTTCAGCTATTGTTAAAGCTGTACCACAAATCATTATCGGTCTAGCAAATGCCTTCGGTGAGTATGTGAGCACCATGGGAACTATCGGTAAAAACTTGATTACTGGATTGTGGAATGGTATCGCTGATGCGGGTAGTTGGTTACGAAATAAAATATCTGGTTTCTTTGGTGGTGTAGTTGACAATATCAAGGATTTTTTTGGTATTCATTCACCATCCACATTGTTCCGTGATGAAATCGGGAAGTATATGGCGCAGGGAATTGGTGTTGGTTTTGATAATGAAATGACTGGTGTCTCTAAAACAATGCAGAAAGCCATACCAACGAAACTTGATATGCCGAATTTCAATATCGATACTGGCATTCATGCGGCAGTTGATAGCACATTTTCAATGCTTGATATTGGAGCTAAGGTTGATGCACTTTCTGATTTAACGGCTGAAATGTTGCCAAGCTTACTGAAAGCAATGGATATTAAAGTGGTGCTTAATGACGGAACGCTAGTTGGAAAACTTGCACCAGAAATTGATAAGAGCTTGGCTACGCTTAATCGTAGACGTGTGGCTTACTAGATTGGAGGTGGTAAATTGAATGCATTTATTTTGGACGGGACAATTAATTCTCGCATTGACTTAGGGTTACGAATTTCAGAAGTCCCCATCATTCCAGTAGCTGAACGAGTAATTGACAGTATTGAGATTGATGGACGTGAAGGGGACTTGACCATTCTTAAAGGTTGGAAAGATGTGAACTTCAGTTTCAAAGCGGTCATTTGGAACTCTGATGTTCAAACGAGCTGGCAGACGATTTTGCCACAAATCTTGAATGCTAAAACCATTACTTTCTCAAATGATATAAGCGTGTTTTACAAAATCAAATATGCTAAGGCGAGCGGATTAACTCAGATTCTTTCTTCCATGTGGGAGTTTGAAGTGGAGTTAACCTGTTCGCCTTTTCGTTATAAAACAAATGTGGCAACCATCAATCGAACGACTTCAGGAACTGTCAACAATCCAGGGAATATCTATTCTTTGCCGAAGATTAAGGTGTATGGCACTGGCACAAGAACTCTCACGATAAATGGCAAGCAAATCATGCTGAATTTAACGAATGGCAATTTGACACTCGATTGTGATTGGAAGGAGTGCTTTTATGGTGATGTGGCAGCCAATCAATATATGACTGGCGATTTTCCGGAGTTTCGATTGGGTAGTAATACCGTGACGCTTGGAACGGGAATCACAAAAGTAGAAATAGAACCGAGGTGGCGATACTTATGATTACTCTTTATAACAAAACTGAATCAAACTTCAATCATAATGGACTCGCTATCCTTGATGGGAATATTGTCAGTCCAGTGATTTCGGAAGAGTTGAATGGATTATTTTCCTTTGAATTCGATTATCCAATTCACGCATCTCATAGTGATGAATTGAAGCCAGAAATGATCGTAAAAGCACCGGTCCCTGAATTGTCCGACCAGCTTTTTAGAATTGTTGAACGGGACTCTGCGCTAGGTGGTTTCTTGCATATTGTGGCACATCATATCTTCTATGACCTTGCCACTAACTTTATCGAAGATACCTATATCGTTAATAAGAATGGTTCAGGAGCTTTGACTCAGTTACTTGGTGCAACTCAATTCACACATCGTTTTACTGGAACTTCAAATATCACTGGGGTAAGCAACGTTCGTTTGGTACGGCTAAATCCAGTAGAAGTCTTACTTGATAGTGACCTAGAAAATGGTTTTCAAAGTCGCTATGGTGGTGAAATACTCCGAGATAATTTTACAATCTCAATGCTAACCACTCGTGGTAGCAACAACGGTGTACAAATTCGAGATAAGAAAAATTTGACAGGATATAAGGCTGATGTAGATTACTCAGGTATTGTTACACGCATCATGGCACAAGGTTATGACGGCTTATTTTTACCAGAAAAGTACGTGGATAGTCCGAACATCAATCAGTACGTGCAACCAAAAATCAAAGTCATCAAGTACGACAACGTTAAAGTGGGTGATGAGGAAGATGAGTTCACTCAAGCTGAGGCATATGAAGAACTTCGCAGATTGGCTGCGTTAGAATACTCAGCAAAGAAGGTCGATTTACCAAAAGCCACCTATGATGTGGAGTTTGCCCCGCTTGAACGAACGGAAGAATACAAAGACTTTGCACAGCTTGAAACTATCAATCTGGGGGATACTGTTTCAGTGATTCATGCTGAAGATGGTTTGAATATCACAGCACGAATGGTTTCTTACAAATACGACCCACTGTTAAAAGCTTATATCTCAGTAACCCTTGGAAATATCACGCCAAAGTTCACAGATGTGGCAAAAGACATCAACCGAGTAGATAACAAAGCTGAACAAGCCAAAGATGATGCCAATTATGCTTTGAGTTCGGCAAACGGCAAGAATACCAATTTCTATGGTGATGCTACACCAGCCAATCCGAAACTTGGTGACGTTTGGTACAAAGAAAATGGCAACAAGCTAGAAATGTGGGTGTATGAAACTAGAGATGGTGTAACTCAGTGGTATCCACTGATGACGGATATGACGGCTGAAAAAATAAAGCAAGCGGTGGAACAAGCACAAAGTGATGCGAACACTGCCACCGAAAAAGCCAATCAAGCATTTAACGACGCTGTGAATGCTTTAAATGCTGCGGAAAGTGCTAGTGAAAGCGTGGCAACACTTACCACATCAGTCGAACAGAATACTAGCCAAATTTCATTAGTGGCAAGTGGGATGTCAAGCCTTGAAGGACGAGTAACAACAGCTGAATCAACGCTTACTGTTCAAGCTGGACAGATTGCTAGTAAAGCAAATCAAACAACAGTGGACAGCCTGACTGGAAGAATTACGACGGCAGAAACAGCAATTACACAAAATGCGGATCGATTTGAATTGTCACTATCAAAAACCAATCAAGCATTGAATGACTTAGCCGGCATGAGTATTGCTGATTTGAATTGGCAAGCAGGTGGTTTGAATACCAATGATGGAAAAGAAAACACGTATGGTGGATACGTTCGTTCTGGTTTCACACGAGTTAGAAATGGTGAGAAGTACCTACTTCAGACATATGTTGGTGGCAAGCTTTATTCAAGATATGCAACGGCTTATCTGCTCTATTACAAAGAAGATAAGTCATTTTTGTCCTATGCTCAATTTGGCAATACAACCACACCTTTCACTATTCCAAGCAGTGCAGCCTTTATTCGGATTCGCCTGACAACTAGTGATGCTCCTGAAACCATCAGCTGTTATATGCTACAAACAGATGTGACTGGTGGTTACGTTGATTTATCCGAATTAAGCAATGTAGTGAAACTCACAGCAACTACTGATACTTTGATGTTAAGTGTTTCAGAAACCAAACAGGAAATCGGTGTTCCATTTAAAGTTAATCAGTGGGAACAAGGTAGTTTGAGCACTACGGATGGTTCAGAAGTATCTGCCTCCAATTATCTGCGTAGTGAATTCCTTGATGTGAATGTAGGAGATAAGTATATTGGACAACTGCGCGATGGAACACAAACTACTTTCTACTATCATTATTACGGTATGGATTTACCATACGTTTATTTTGTACCAGCAGCAAAACAATATGGTGAAAATCTTACAACCGGTACTTATACCAATGAAACGATTAAGAGTTACCTAGCGACTAAGAATGTTGAAACCATGAGTATAACTGGTGGTGTGACAACCAATCCATATTCAAGTAGTGGTGATTATCTAATCATTTATAAATTACCTCTGGAAGATAAGTTAGTCCCAAGCACTATTACATGGAATGGGCGAAAAGATACTTCTGATAATATCGTGTTACTTTATACGGATGGAGCATGGGAACAAATCGATACCATAACAAGTAGTAGCAATGCTGTTTATTCTTGGGTATTAACAGAAGAACAAAAATCTAGCATCACAACTGATAGTGTGTACATCGCTTTCTTTTCAATCAAGAATGGAAGCTATGCGGGAATTTATAATGCAAACACAACACCTTTTGTTTTCAATCCATCTGATGAATCAAGCTATCAGCAAAACTCCTACACAGGTTCTAGTGGAACTATTACGGTTCCAAGCGGCACGCTAAAAATGCGTGTTCGCGTGAGTACAACCAGTAAACCAGATGAATATGAAGGGAATATTTATTCAGCAACAGCAAGAGAAGATTACACCAAAGCCAATAGCCTATATTCAGCAATTTTGATGCAAAAAGATTTGATTAACTTACGAGTTGGTAAAGGTGACGTGATTAACCAAATCAATGTCTCACCTGAAAGTATTTTGATTGCCGGAAACAAGGTCCACATCACAGGGCAAACTACGATTGATAGTTCCGTGATCACTTCTGCGATGATTCAAAATGCAGCAGTTACCAATACGAAAATTGCGGATGCCACCATTCAAAGTGCTAAGATTGCTAGCCTTGATGCGGGTAAGATTACGACTGGAACGTTGTCGGCTGCACGGATTGGTGCAAATTCAATTACAGCGGATAAGATTGCCGCTAACATTTTGACAGCTTTAACTGCTAGTTCATCAATACGAATTACGGGTACAACTATTGGATACTACTCAGGAAACACACTGGTAACGGAAATCAACTCTCAAGGAATGACGATTCGTCGAGGTGGCACAACAGTTGGAACAATCGGTGCTAACAACCTCAGTGGTCATACTGACTGGCGTGGTCTTGTTTTTGACCTAGAGTACGGAACAGAGTATATGTCATGGGCACATAAGGATTCTTCATCTGCCAGTACTTATACCCAGAAATTTTCATGGTTTGCGAGAACACTGCAGTCGGGATCAGAAAAAGGATTCCATTTTGATGATGATATTTATTTACCAAGTACACTCCGAGTGGGAACACAACATCAGATTTCTGTTGGTGGGATTACTTTCAGTAGCTCACTTTATACCAAAATTGGTTCAAGTTCTGGTAGTGCGGGTATCGCATTTAACGGTTCAAACTTAATGCTTGGTGATGATGGACAGTGGGTGGACTTTGGTGTCATTCGAGAAATATGTAAAAAGCTTGCCGGGCGAACAATTGCATTACCGACAGGTTTTAGTAGTAATGGAACTGCGAGTGGTTGGTACAATCCTCAGTCGTTTAACTCAATGACCACATACAGTTAGGAGGCAGTCGTGGACGAAGAAAAAGAAGAAGTTGTAGTTGTGACAGAGCCAAATGAAACGGATATTCCAAAGCCAGTGAAAGCTGGTACGGATATGGTGGATTTACTTGTGATGGTGGTAGATGACCTCTGTGTGCAGATTGGAGATTTAAAGGAGAAGATAGGTAATGCTCAAAATTAGAAATGAAGATTTGGTGGATGTGATGAATTTCCTGAAAGGCTTTGATTTGCCTCCGAAAATCAGTCGCATCCGAACGAAGCTTACAAAGCTCATCCAAGTTAAGATTGATGAACTTTATCAGGACGAAGTGGAATTACTTCAGAAATATGGGAGGAAAGATGAGAGTGGAAACTTTGTCCAACATGACGGCGCGTTTTCACTTATTCCCGAAACTGCAGCTGAATATCACAAAGAAAAGGCAGACTTGCTCTTTGAAGAAACGCACATTAATGTGGCGGAACTTCAAGACAAGCTGCCTTTATTGATTGTGGGATTTGAAGATAGTGATACGAAGCTATCCGGAAAAGATGCTGAAATGCTTGATTTGATTTTAGAACAACTCGAACAGGAGGAGATGTAGATGAAAGAAGTTTGGAATTGGATTCAGCTTGCCATCGCAGGTGGAGGTGGCGTGATTGGTTGGTACGTAGGAGGAATTGACGGTTTGATTTATACGCTTGTGACTTTTGCTGTGGTGGACTATGTAACAGGATTGCTTCGAGCAATTAACGAGAAAAAGCTTTCCAGCAAGATTGGAGCAAAAGGGATCACAAAGAAAGTGATGATTTTTCTTTTAGTTGGTGTGGCTCACATGTTGGACGTAGAAGTCATAAAAGGCGGAAACGTCCTGCGTGATGCAGTGATTTTCTTCTATATTTCCAACGAAGGAATTTCACTTTTAGAGAACGCAGTAGCGATTGGACTTCCAGTACCAGAAAAGTTACGTGAAATTTTACAGCAGTTACATGATAAGAAGGAGAAAGTTGAAAATGGGGATTAGTTCATTAGCTACAAAATATGGATTTCAAAGTTTTAGCCACTACTCAAACGGTCGTAGCGGTTCCAAGGTCGATAAGATTGTAATCCATCATATGGCGACCACCAATTACGATATCGTTCCTGAAATTTGGAAAACACGTGAGGCAAGTGCTCACTATGGAATTGGTAAAAATGGTGAAATTCGTGCATACGTGGACGAGCAGAACACTGCTTGGCATGCTGGCAATTGGAACGCCAATATTTCAAGTATTGGCATCGAACATTGTAATAGTACGGGGTCACCTAATTGGGGGATTAATCAAGCAACTATTGATGCTAGTGCAAAACTGTGTGCTGATATTGCCAAACGATATGGCTTAGGGAAACTTGTGGTCAACAAGAATATCTTCCCACATTCCTATTTCTCAGCAACATCATGTCCGGGGCAGTTGCTTGGCAAACTGCAAGAAATTGTAGATAAAGCCAATGCGATTAATAATGGTTCATCAACTCCAAGTACTCCAACAAGTGGTTTATATCGTGTTCGTAAATCTTGGGCTGATGCCAAATCACAAGTGGGTGCCTATAAAGATTTGAATAATGCAAAGAGAGCTGCGGATAGTCATTCTGGTTATAAAGTCTATGACCAGAATGGTAATCAAGTCTATCCTAACGTAACATCAGCACCGTCATCAGGCGTGAAAACTTTAGTGGTTCAAGTAAATGGATTGAATGTTCGTAATAAACCAAGCCTTAGTGGCACAGTTGTTGGATCGTACAATAAAGGAGCAACATGGACTCTCCCTAAAACAGAAAAGCAAACCATAGCTGATGGTTGGGTCTGGGCACGTTGCCCGATTGGTTATTGTGCAGTTGGGAAGAACACTGGTAAGACTGAACCAGATGATTATATTTTAATTTCATAGAAATAAATTTTAAGCCTACAAGAGTGATTGATTTCATTCTTGTAGGCTTTTTTTGATATTTAGGGTTTACTTTCAGGATTTTGGTTCGCCTGTGACTCATAAAGGATAAATGGATTTTCAAGGAGTTGACTTTTTCGTCATGTATTAGGCGAAGGGGTGTACTTTCTTAAAAATCCTTTGCCTTAGATTTAGGAGGCGAAAAGCGATGGAAGATAAAACAAAAGAACAACTTAGCATCAATTATTTCAATGAGGCAGCATACTACATTTCACGACAAATTCTTCTGACCATGCTTGTTGAAGGAAAAATCACCGAGGAAGAATATGTCAAAATTGACCGGAAAAACTGCGAAACTTACAATCCATTTTTATCAAGGATAATGGCGTGAATCGTTGATATAAAGGCACTTTAGAGCTAATATGTGACCTAATAGAAAGGCGGTGAGTTGATGAAAACGATACACAAATTAGAACGACCAAAGTTGCCAGAGACTCCTAAATTAAAGGTGGCAGCATATGCTCGTGTATCAACAGCTAGTGATGAACAATTATCTAGCTTGCAAACTCAGATTACTCATTACGAGAACTACATTCAGAAAAACGATCAATGGGAGTACATTGGTGTCTATTATGATGAGGGTATATCCGGAACAAAAACGGATAAACGCGATGGTTTGCATCGATTAATCAAAGATGCTGAATTAGGAAAGATTGATTTAATCCTTACGAAATCTATTTCTAGGTTTTCACGAAATACGGTTGATTGCTTGAATTTGGTTCGTAAATTAACTGACATCGGTGTCACTATGATTTTTGAGAAAGAAAACATCAATACCAGTGATATGGAAAGCGAATTATTACTTTCAATTCTATCGAGTTTAGCTGAAAGCGAATCTTACTCACATTCAGAGAACATGAAGTGGGCAAATCGCAAACGTATGGCAAAAGGAAACTATAAAGGTGTTCCACCATATGGCTATTGTCGAAAAGGGATTGATTTTCACTTAGTCCCTGATGAAGCAAAAGTGGTAGAGCAAATCTTTCAATGGACACTCAATGGGCTTTCAATGCATCAAATTGCATCGAAGCTGAATGAGGCAAATATTACAACCAAAAGAGGTGTGGAGTGGCAGGCATCGGGAGTGAGCATTATTTTACATAATATTGTTTATACAGGAACGATGCTTTTTCAACGTTACTTTAACGATGAGCAGTTTAAGAAACGAAAAAATAATGGTGAGCTTCCAATGTATCGTATTGATAACAATCATCCTGCTATTGTATCGATGGAAGAATATGAACGAGTACAAGAAATTATTCGAATCAGGGCAACTTCAAAAGGAAATACGAAAGATGGTAAAAACACGAATCGTTATGCCTTTTCAAAGAAGGTGCTTTGCGACAAGTGTGGGAATAGCTACAAACGAATTCATACATATTGGAAAGGAAACACTAGGAAAGTTCAATGGGGCTGTAAGGGACATTTGAAAGATAAAGAATCTTGCGATGCCCTTTCCATTACGGATGAACAGTTAAAAATAGCCTATCTCACGATGTTAAATAAGTTGATATTTGCCCATAAAGTAGTGCTAGAGCCATTGCTTAAACAACAGTCTAACGCTGCCGAATTAGAACGAGTATTGGATGAGATTTCTAACAAAGCATCAGAAATTGATGAAAAGTTGGAAGTGTTGGCAAGTCTAAATGCATCTGGAATTGTATCAGCAAAAACGTCATTTGAAGAGCAGAATAAACTTCAGTTGGAATTGAAAAAACTTCAAGAAAAACAACAAAATCTTATCAATTCGGCTAATGGAAAGTCGGTACAGAGAATTGAATTAGAAGAACTCTATCGATTCACGAGACGAAGTAATATGCTGACGGAATGGGAAGAATCATTGTTCTCAAGGTTTGCAGATCAAGTCTTTGTTTACAACCGACAAGAAGTAGGATTTAAGTTAAAATGCGGGTTGATTTTGAAAGAGAGGTTACCAGAATGAATAATACGATGCCATATGGCTATACCATAAAGAATGGGGTGATAATTGCAGATGAGTTATGGTCAAAGCAAGTACAAGATTTCTTTAGATTGTATCTTGATGGTCTGGGGCTGAAAGAAGCAGGAAAACAATCTGGTATCAACAAACAACACTCAGTAATGAAATACATTTTGACGAATGAAATTTACGTAGGTACAGAAATTTACCCACAAATTGTTGATGACGATACATTTCACCAAGCTCATCTGGAACAGGAAAAGCGTGGGAAACACCTTAGAAAACCACAAAAAGCAAAACCTGTCGAAAGAAAAGAGATACCTATCCAGTTTGAAATGGGTGCGGTAATTGAAACATATTCCGACCCATTCAAACAGGCTCAATATGCATATTCAAAAATTAAGGAGGCAGAATGAAATGACTGGAAAACAAGTCACCGTCATCCCAATGAAACCAAAGAAATGGGTGGCGGATACTACTGAAGAAAAACCAAAATTAAAGGTTGCAGCCTATTGTCGAGTTTCAACTGAGATGGAAGAACAGGCAAGTTCCTATGAGGCGCAAGTCCAACACTACACGGATTACATTCAGAAAAATCCTGATTGGGAGCTTGCGGGGATATTTGCAGATGAAGGAATTTCCGGGACAGATACGAAAAAACGAGCCGAATTCAACCGAATGATAGAAGCTTGTAAGAACGGTGAAGTCGAATACATCATTACCAAGTCGATTTCACGTTTTGCCAGAAATACAGTAGATTGTCTGCAATACATTAGGCAACTAAAAGAACTAAAGATTGCAGTGTTCTTCGAAAAAGAAAATATCAATACGATGGATGCCAAGGGGGAAGTGTTGCTAACAATTATGGCTAGTCTGGCGCAGCAAGAAAGCCAATCATTAAGTCAGAATACCAAGATGGGTGTACAATATCGTTTTCAACAAGGACAGCTTAGAATCAACCATAATCATTTCCTCGGATATACAAAAGATGAGGATGGGAACTTGGTGGTTGAACCTAAAGAAGCAGAAGTCATTAAACGTATTTTCCGAGAATACCTTGAAGGGAGTTCCTTGCAGGAGATTGCGAAAGGATTGATGGATGATGGTATCTTAACGGGGGGAAAAAGAAAATTATGGCGTGCAGAAGGTGTTCGGCTGATTCTTCGAAACGAAAAATACATGGGTGATGCCTTGCTCCAAAAGACATTCACAGTGGATTTTCTCACTAAAAAACGTGTAAAGAATGATGGTAGCTACGCTCAACAGTATTATGTTGAAAATAGTCATTCGGCAATTATTCCCAAAGATATATTTATGCAAGCGCAACAAGAACTGGATAGACGTAAATCAATGAAAAACAAAAATTCACAGTGCTTCTCGGGGAAGTACGCATTAACGGGTATCACCGTTTGTGGAGATTGTGGGAATGTTTATCGCAGAGTTCATTGGAAGAATCGAGGAACCGTATGGCGTTGTAAGTCCAGAGTGGATAAACGAGAACACAACTGTAGTGGTCGCACAATCTATGAAAAAGATTTACACCAAGGAATTCTGCAAGCGATTAATGAAACGCTAATTGATCGAGACATTTTTCTCCAACAGCTAACGGACAACATCAATTCAGTTCTGACAGACGTATTGACTGAACAACTTGTGGTTTTGGATAAACAATTAAAAGATTTAGAATCTGAAATCATTAGCGTGGCAATTGGTGGTCAGGGCTATGATGAACTTGCAAGCCAAATATTTTCACTAAGAGATGAACGAGATGCGGTTGCAAAACAAATAGCAGCGAATACTAATTTGCAACAACGGGTTGATGAGATGGTAGTCTTTGTAAAAGAACACGATGTCATCAATGAGTATAGTGAAGTGCTTGTTCGAAGGTTGATTGAGAAGGTCACCATTTTTGAAAAGAACATTGTTGTTGATTTCAAAAGTGGGGTGAGAGTGACTGTAGAAATTTAATTTGAATAGATAGGACTAGACGTTAATGTGGGTAGCCATATTAACGTCTTTATTGATTGGATTTCATAAAATGATTGATGATATAATATATTATGTAAAAAATAGGCTGGGGGCGAAGTTCTGTGAGCAAATGGAATACGATTGATGAATTAAGGGATATTTTTATTCGTAAATATACGGATTCTGAGTTGAGTAATGAACTTGAAAAGGCCTGCAGCGAAGAATATGAATTGATGCGTGATTATAATGGGCGTCAGATTTTAGAGTTATTACAGAATGTAGACGATGCCTATGGAGATATAAAATCAGAAAATGATGCTAGCAATGACGAAGTGAAAGTTCAGATAACATATAAAAATAATATCTTGGAAGTTGGGAATACAGGCACTTCATTTTCAAAAGATACAATTGAAAGATTGTGCTTAGGAAGAGCGAGTAATAAATCATCACAAAATATCGGAAATAAGGGGACTGGTTTTCGTTCCTTGCTAAACGATGCTGAGTGGGTCGAACTGTATTCGGGAGAATTTGCTATTCGATTTAGTGAAGAATTCACAAAAAAGCTTTTTGAGCAGTATGTATCAAGAGATTCTGACAAATTCAGTGAATTAATTTTTGAGCAGAAGAAAAATTGGAAAAAAGAAGATTATGATTTATGTTTTCCAATAATGAACTGTCCTCAACCAATAAACAAAATTGATTCTGGTTTTGATACATTAATTCGAGTAAAACTAAAAGAAACTAATTTAAGTAAAGGCACGAGTGTTTCTAAACAACTTCAGCAGCCATTTTATAAGTCACTGTTATTTTTACCAAATATAACAAAAATTGTTATTGAAACAACTGATGATGAAAAAATATCAGAGAAAATTGTGGATGGAAATGATGTATTGATAGAAAAAAGTGATGTTACTGGTCAATCGCCGTCTGAAGAATATTTTGTTTTTGACAAAGAATCTAGGATAGGAGATAAAGTTGCTAAAATTGCACTAGCCGTTTCTAAAGATTCTGATTACGATTACTCCAAAGAAAAACTATATTGCTACTTTCCAGTACGTAATTTTGGTACACCAATTCATGCACTTATAAATGCACCGTTTATAACAAATAATTCACGTGACGACGTCCCGGATGATAGTGAACAAATAAATAAGAAAATATTTATTGAGGTGCTCAAATTTATTTCTGAAGTAGCAGAAAAATTATCTAAGCCTGAATATGAAGACATAGCATTAAAAATGGTAACTCCTTTTAAAGAGAATAAACTATGGGACTTAGATGTATTTGACTTAATGAACGAATTCTTGGGTATTTTATCTAATGCCCAAATACTACCGACTGTCAATTGGCAATATATTTCTATCAAAGATAATCCAAAACTTTTCCTTCAAGAATTCCCTGAGGAGCTAATAGGTGAGACATTTTTCACCTTGTTGCAATTATTAGAAACAAACGAAAATGAACAACTAGTACAAGAACTTGCTAATTATAATGAATACACTGGCCTGTCGTTTGATGTAGATGAACTATCTGATAAAATCAACATTCTTTCATCTTCTTGGGAAAATAGAATAAGGACAAAAGTGTTCTTATGGTGGAGTGAGCAATATAAAAGTTCTCCGATTGTCCCTAAGCTATTAAAGGACAATAGTGACAATTGGTTGATGAAATCAGATAAGGTATTCTTACCGACCGATACAGGTGTTACTGTGCTTCCAAAAGAGCTGTCTTCTTGGGTTAGTTTAAGCATTTTGAATCAAACATATGTTGATGAGTTAATTTATCAGATTAAGACTTCATCAAGTTGGCAAAATAAATGGGAAGAAACAGCTAATGCATACAAAGCTGAACGTACAGGAGAAAAACGTATTCTAGATGCATTCAGTGAAAAATATCTTGCAATTGAATTCACTGAGCAAAGCAGTTCAGATTTGATCATTGGAACGATTAATCGACAAATTGACACTGTTGAAAAATCTATCAGTTTCATTAATTGGTTTTATGATAACTACAATGAAAAACTATCAGCTGGAAGTGAGCTGTCTAAAGTTCCATTTAATCTTCCAAACGTTGCTGGTGACGTTCAACCTTCCAATAAAATGTATATTGGAAAAGAGTATGGCAATGAATTAGGAGATAAGCTTTTTCAAGATACAGATTACACGGCATTGAAAAAAATAGATTGCTCTAGTTTTGCTGAGGAGAGAGATTTTCTGTCATTTATTCTTCGATGTGGTGTTTTCAAATATCCTAAGATTTATGATAACGATTCTTTAAAAAATGATGTTGGATTTAAAAAGTTTATTTATAACAAATATAAGAATGAAATAAAATTTACGAATATTAATTATTTAACTTCTAAGTACATCAGTAATTTTGAAGAATTAATAGACAAATTAGATACGAAAGACATTGACAATTGGCTCAATCAAGACGAAGAATTGACAGATTTATTATCTTCGGTAAAAAAAGAATCAAGTGCAAGTCAGCAATCGAACTGGAGCGGATTGTACTTTAATTCAAATGAGTATGTGAAATACATTTTGAATAAAACTGCATGGATTAAGATTGATGGAGAAAAATATAGCCCGAGACAAATTGTGCTATATGAAAAGCTCCAGGCACACGTTCCGGGATTGTATGGAGTTTCTGAACAAAGCTTAATGGAACTCTTGGGGCAACGCATTGTTGAACAGTTGGATTTCAGAAAAAATATGGCGATGTTTTCGGATGATGAAATAAGAGCTATATTAGTTGAGTTACCAAAATTCGATAAAGGCGAAATAAGTCGCAGATTATATAATGAACTTATCAGAAATAAAAAAGGAATGAATCCTACTTATTCTACCGAAGGATTATCAGTCTTAGCCAAAGATGGCTTCTTTTATCCAAACAAAGAATTAAGGTATGCTGATAAGCGACTGCCTAAATCAATAGAAAAACAAATGCGTTTTATTTACGTGCCTGAAAAAGCTAGTACAACTACGATATATGAATGGCTTGGGGTTGAACGCTTCAAAACAAATTTAAAATTGGAAACATTTGAGTTATTGGAAGATTATTCTGAGGATTTCAAAAAAGAGATTGATGATATCAAAACTGCGGTATTATCTACGATAGATGACAATAGTAAGAATGTTAGTTCATTAAAACGTATTCAGATTATTCCATGCAGCAAAATATCTGCTAAAGATGTTGAGCAAGATGGTCAGTCAATCGTTTTGGAAGATTATTATTTTGTGGAAAGTAAAGGAAAATTCTACTTAAAATTACCTGCTAATTCTATTGAAATTAATCAATTACGTTTGATTGATACGTTTTCTTCAACAATCGTAGACATATTCAAGCAGGTGTTAAATCTAAGCTTAGATTTGAATTTGATTGAATTGTTAATTTCCCGAGATACGGAACATAAACAAAGAAAAATAACTGAAGAATTCGGTGTAGATAAGTGGAATGAATCGTTTGAGCTATTGTTTAGCGAAAATGCGTTAAATAAAAAAGTTAATGACTTTTTGTTATCAAATGGACTAACCGAAGAGGAATATCCCGGTATTTTTGAAATTGACTATTCATATGCATTAAAAGAAGAAGAGTATCAATTGTTGGCGATAGCCCTAGAAAGTATTTCAAAAGATATTGAGGATTTGAATGGATTGTCAGAATTGATTCATTTGGATATTCGTGAATTTTGGAAACTGAAATTAAGATCTTATCTAGATAAGAAAGGGGAACATTATCGCCAGATTTTATATAGCAATGCAAATACGAGCAATGATGAAATACTCAAAGAAACATTCCTAGAAAAAATTGCTAGATACAATGATTATCAATTTGAGATTTCTGAAATTCCAAATTCAGTTCAAGTTGACATTGAGAAAGAAAGTAAGAAGAGATTCCCAGAGTTAAGTGTGTCAATTACTGATGAGATTGACATTGATGGCTTGTATGATAATATTGTCAAAGAGTTAGTCACGGTGGCAGCCATTACAATAGATGATTTTGATTATTATATTAGAGGGCATCAAAAAGTTTCTTCCTTACTGTATTTTGGTATTCCGTCCAATTTAAGAGAAGATATACTGAAATTCATTACTAAAGAAAATGATGATGATTTGAATGGAGGAAAATCTGGCATCTCTATTGAAGGAACATCAACTGTTCAAACCATTCTTGAACCATCGAATAGTGTTAGTAGGAAAGGTAAGAACACACGAAATGGAGAAAGAAGTAAACGAGATTATGATAATAGAAACTCCGCCAATGATGATGCTGGTGAAACAGCTGAACAAATTGCTTACGCTGAATTGACTCAGAATCAAAAATTTAATGTAATTTGGAATTCGAAATATTCTAGTAAATCTTCAGATCGTAACAAGCAGCCACCAAACGGAATTGTTTGTGATATGTGGGTTCATGACCCAGAGAACGGGAATATGTACTTTGAGGTAAAATCATCAATTACAGAATTTGAAATGTCGATTAATGAATATAATTCTATGTTAGATAACCCTGACTCTTACGAGGTTGTTCTAGTCAATCGTGATACCAAAGAAATAAGTCGTCATAAATTTGATGAACTTGATGGACTGAAACAGGCAAGTAGTTATCTTTTCAAATTTAAGCAAAAGAGAAGTGACGGTTGAGTGATTTATTTCCACAAACCCATTCAATCTATCAACTCAAAAATCGAAAACAACCATTATTATAGTAGGAAGATACTAAGTAGACAGTCAATGCATATTGAAAGTATTGTGCTTTTAACGAAATAGAAAAATCAAATCGTTTTAGGAAATAAATTTGCAGCAGAGCGGAAGCTGGTCTTCCGTTCTTTTTTATTGAAGCTTTGAAAAACTAAAACTTCAAAAGTATTTCAAAAGAGCTTATTTTGGAAAAAACTAAATGGCTGATTAGCGAGAAAAATAAGCAAAAATTCTAATTCTCAGGTATAATCGATCATGTGAATTGTAAAGGCGGTGTATGAAATGAATCAAAAAGAAAAAATGTTGGAATTAATTAAGAAAAAACAAGGTGGCGGCCGTTCGAAAAAAATGGAAACACCAAAAAACGATCGCAAGAATATGCGTAAAGGTCCAAAGATCTTTAACAAATAATGCTTGAAATGAAAGGAGCCGATTAGCTTGGGAAACATTTGGCTGCAGCGACTGACGAAAGTTTATCAGAAATATGCTGAATTGATGCGAGGACGTTATGGCAGATTGGATCAAATTAATAAGGCCTTATTGATTGTCTGGGCTGTGATGATGCTCCTAGACCGCTGGATTCCTTTATATATTGGTTATATTCTTGGTATCGTGGCTTTTGGTATGGTTCTTTATCGGTTTTGTTCCAAAAAGATCTATCCCCGGAGTAATGAAAATCAGAAATTTATCCAGTGGCTTGCGCGGGTAAAAGATTTTTTTAAAGGCAAAAAAGCACCGTACCGCTATTTTAAGTGTCCAGAGTGCAAGCAGAAGATGCGGGCACCAAAAGGACGTGGGAAAATCAAAGTTACGTGTAAAAATTGTCATACCCAATTTGTCAAAAAGGTCTAGTTTTTAAAACTAGGCTTTTTCTGATATGCTAACAACGAGGTGATTAAATGAAACTAATTTTAGTCCGACATGGTGAAAGTGAAGCAAATTTTGAAAATTATTGGACCGGCTGGCTAGATGTTGATTTAACTGAAAAAGGGATCCAGCAAGCTAAAAGCGCAGGGAAAAAAATTAATGCTGCCGGTTTGTTGATTGATCTAGCCTTTGAGTCAAAATTAAAACGTTCAATCAAAACGGCTCAACTGATTTTGCAAGAAACTCAGTCTAGCTTTGTACCTGAATATAAAACGTGGCGCTTGAACGAACGGCATTACGGTGCTTTAGTAGGGAAAAATAAAGATAAAATGATCGAAGACTTTGGGGCAGAGCAAGTCAAGAAATGGCGACGCGATTTTGAAGAGGTTCCACCGCTGACAAAAGACAACCATTTTGATCGCCGCTACAATGACTTGGATCCGCGCTTGATTCCAAAAGGTGAGAGTCTACAGATGACCTCCAAACGGGTAATTCCTTTATGGCAAGACCAAATTGCGCCCAATTTATTGGCTGGAAAGACCGTTTTAGTTTGTGGACATGGAAATAGTTTGCGCGCGTTGGTTCAATTTCTGGAAAATATTCCGACCGATCAAGTGGATCAAATTGATATTCCTAACGCGACGCCGGTAGTCTACAGCTTTGACCAGCGTTTAACTATTACAGGAAAAACAGTTCTATAAAAATATTATGTCAACTTTAAAAAGGAGTTATTATGAATTATATTTGGGATTTTGACGGGACCTTGTACGATACTTATCCAATCATGATGAAAGCATTGATGAAAACTTTTCAAGAGATAGGAATGGAGCCTGATCCCAAAGTGGTCTATCAAAAAATTAAGACGGAATCGATCCGCCAAATGATTATTGATTGGCGGCTGCCGGAACCAATGTTTGACCAAACTTACCATGACTATGAAGGTCAGCAAAACAAAGCTTCTGTACCATTTGCAGAAACGAAAGAAACGTTAAGTCGCTTGCAAGCAAAGGGTGGGCGGCATTTCATTTTAACGCATCGGACTGTCGATTCAACTTGGCAGATGTTAAAACGTGATGCGCTAGATCCATGGATCGAAGAAATTGTCGGCAGCGACTCGCATTATCCACGGAAGCCCGACCCAGCTGCAATTAATTATTTTATCGAAAAGTATCAGCTGGATCCGGCTCAAACCGTAATGATCGGCGATCGTAAGTTGGATATTGAAGCTGGAAATAACGCGGGAGTCAAAACCTGTTTTTTTGATTTGGATTATTTTAAGCAGGATATTCAATCCACATATTATATAAATAATTTAAAAGAATTGGTACAAATTTTTTAGCGTGAAGGCTATAATTAAGTTACAGAGTCTGTCTGGTTTTTGCGATTGGCAGGAGCAGGTAGCTCAGAAAAAAATGATGACTTTAGAGGTAGAGGTGTAAAATGAGATTAGAACGGGATAAGGAAATCGTAGAGTCATTCAATTATGGAATTCCTCCAAAAAATCAAGTAGTCGAACAAAAACTACAAATTAATTTCAGTCCATTGGAAGCAGTGGATCCAAGTTATCCGTCAGAAAATAGTATTATGGGGGTTCGAATTGAATTTGTTCTACCCTTTGAAGAATTTATTATCGGCGGGGTCTTATCACAGGTGATTCATGTAATCGGTCGGCAAGTCACCAAGCAAACGGACTTGACTGAGGCTGAAGCTAACGAGATGATTCAACCGCTTTTACGACTGATTGAACGAATGGTTTATGAGATTACTGAGATCGCATTAGATAAGCCGGGCGTTAAAATCAATTTTTCTTCCAAAACAATTTAGTTTCTTTTATCCAGCAGAACTATTTTTGCTGGATTTTTTTGTAAATTTGTCAATGAAAATTTTTATGTAACAGTGCAAAATATAAGACAGATTATTTTATCTAGGTTATAATCAACGAGTCACTAAAATAGGAAGGGCGCTGTCCTGTTTTAGGGTAGGCTATTGAAGAATAGCTACCGGGAACCTTTACTTCCTTTGACAGACTTGTCATTATAGAAAGTTATTTTAAGGAGGAATACAATGACAACTCTGTTCACTGTATTAGTGATTTTAGTATTCGTTGCATTGCTTGTGGCTTTCTATCAGATGCAAAAAAGACATGTGAAATTTTCTAATCGAGTCTTTGCTGGATTAGGTGCCGGGATCGTTTTTGGCGGGATTTTACAACTGCTTTTAGGCAATGATAGCAAGGTCATTTCTCAAGCGATGGACTGGATCGGAATCGTTGGTAATGGTTATATTTCATTATTACAAATGTTGGTTATGCCTTTAGTCTTTATTTCAATTGTTGGTGCGTTTACTAAGATGAAATCCAGTAAAAAACTTGGTAAAATCAGTGCCAATGTTTTAGTTACCTTATTAGCCACTACGGCGATTGCTGCTTTAATCGGGATCGTAGCGGTCATGGTTTTCGGTCTTGATGGAGCCACCTTCACTAAAGGAGCGGCAGAAACAGCTAGAATCAAAGAACTGGCAGAACGTCAGACAATGGTTCAAAACTTTTCAATTCCGCAACAAATTTTATCTTTTATTCCTACGAATGTCTTCGCTGACTTCGCGGGCACACGTCCAACCAGTACGATTGGTGTGGTCATCTTTGCAGCTTTTGTTGGAATAGCCTTTTTAGGGGTAAGACGCAAAGCGCCTAAAGAAGCAGAATTTTTCGCAAATTTAATTGAAAGTCTTTATAAAATCGTGATGCGCATCGTGACATTAGTCTTACGTTTAACACCATATGGCGTGTTCGCTTTAATGACCAATGTGTTAGCGACAAGTGATTTCGAAGCAATTGTAAACTTAGGTAAATTTATTTTGGCCTCTTACAGCGCATTGATTGCTGTATTATTGGTTCATTCATTAATTCTTCTAGGAGTCAGAGTGAATCCAATCACTTTCTTCAAGAAGGCTTTTCCGGCATTAAGTTTTGCCTTTACCTCACGTTCAAGTGCGGGAACTTTGCCAATGAACATTGAAACCCAAACAAAAGCTTTAGGTGTCGATGAAGCAACGGCTAATTTTGCTGGAAGTTTTGGTATTTCGATCGGTCAAAACGGTTGTGCCGGTGTCTATCCAGCAATGCTTGCTACGATCGTCGCACCAACTGTCGGAGTAAATGTTTTTGATCTTAAGTTTATCGTGATGTTGATTGCGATCGTTACGATTAGTTCATTTGGAGTTGCCGGTGTCGGTGGTGGAGCAACGTTTGCTTCATTGATCGTGTTAGGTGCCATGAATTTACCGGTTGCCATCGTTGGTTTAGTCATCTCAGTTGAACCTTTGATCGATATGGCTCGTACAGCAGTCAATGTCAGCGGCAGTATGGTTGCAGGTGTTGTAACCAGTGAACGGATCCATGAACTGGATCGTGAAATCTTGCAAGATGAAAATGCTTCAATTGAAGCAAATTAATTCGTAACAAAGGGCTTGGTTTAGCGCGACCAAGTCTTTTTTGTTGCTTTTAGGCACAAAAGGTTTGCTATCAGGAAGTTTTGGCTTGTTTAAGTAGTTGGATTTCTAGTAAAATTATTGGGAACATCAAGGCGAGTTGGCTTTTAATATGTTCGTCTTTGCTATATTATAAATTAGAATAACGTGATAAAAAATTGGGAGTGAATGAATTGTTCAATGAACAAGTAAAAGTAATTTTATATGCGAATGATGTTAAAAAGGCAAGTGACTTTTGGCAAAGTCTAGGTTTTGTCGAAATTAGTTTTGACGAACTAGATGGTTCACAAGTGGCGGAAGTCGCAATGAGTGAACAAAGCACCACTCATTTAGTGATCTATGATCGAGCATTTATTGAAAAGAACAATGACGAAGTTACAGAGCCTTCACCAGCGTTGATATTTGGCAGTGATGATGTTATGGGGCTGTATAAAAAATTGCAGACGGTCGCGGTTCAATTAGGTGATTTAACTCAAATCGGTGAGGAAATGGTATTTAATTTTGTTGATGCCGATGGAAATTATTTCGTTGTTTCTGGTAAGTAGCAGGCCCTTTGTTGAAAGGAGTGCTGAAGATGGAGCAAGTGTTTGTAATTGGCGATGTTCACGGGGAGTACGATTTATTTCAGGAAATTTTAAAAAGCTTTAAGCCGGATCAGCAACAATTGATTCTGATTGGTGATTTAAATGATCGCGGTCCGAAGAGCAAGGATTGCTGGTTACTGGGCATGGAGCTTGTAGAAAAATATCAGGCCGTGTATCTGCGGGGCAATCACGAGCAATATTTTTTAGAGTTTATGGAAAGTCCAGAAGATTGGTTTCCCAGCTATCTCTATAATGGTGGAAAAGAAACGCTGGAAAGTCTCTTGCATCAAGGGGCAACGGAGGAATATTCGCCAACAGAAATCGCGATGCTGATCAGTAGCCGTTATAAAAAAATGTTGGCTTTTTTAGCTGAACGGCCTTTTTATTGTGAGTGGGGCGATTACCTGTTTGTTCACGCGGGGGTCGATCTGACTAAAGACTGGCAGAAAACGTCTGCACATGACTTTTTATGGATTCGTGAACCGTTTCATGCAGGGAAAAATACGACGGGCAAGACCATCGTCTTTGGACATACCATTACCCCGATGCTTTATGGAGATATGCAGACAACTGCGTTATGGCAATCCGATGGGAAAATCGGCATTGATGGTGGAGCGGTTTTTGGCGGCAGTCTCCATGGAGTCGTTTTTGATAGAAACGGAATCGTTCAAGATTATGAAGTTCAGAATCATAAGGGGCCTTGGCGTCCGGATTTTTAAACGTCCTTGCGGATCGTTCTAAAAAAGTGGAGTTCCTTTTAAACTTCACTTTTTTGGCTTGCTTAGAAAAGCAGGAACTGGCATAGTGTTAGAAGAATGACTACCGTTAAGAAAGGAGCTACGATGTCAGATACCATAAAAGGCCATTTATCCGCTAGTTTAACCGTTGTGATCTGGGCCTTAACATTTATTTCAACGAAAGTACTATTAAAAGACTTTTTACCGATAGAAATTCTTTTTATCCGCTTTTTAATTGGCTTATTAATTTTATCGGCAGTGTCGCGCAAGCGAATCAAATTCAACGGTTGGCACGAAGAAAAATATTATATAATATATAATTGCCGGCCTGTTTGGTGTTTTTCTTTATTATTATTTGGAGAATGTCGCGTTGACTTTTACTTTGGCGATGAATGTCGGCATCATTGGCTCGGTTAGTCCTTTCATGACGGCATTGCTCAGCCGCTTTGTATTAAGGCAAGGCAAAATCCCACTAGTTTTTGTTTTGGGCTTTATTTGTTCAATGATTGGGATCACGCTGATTAGTTTTTCCGGAGCTTTGAATGTAAATACATTGGGGGATGGCTTGGCGGTAATTGCAACAGTCTGCTGGGCCGCGTATTCATTGATCGTCAAAAAGATCAGCGATTTTGGTCAAGGAACGATTAACATGACGCAACGTATCTTTTTCTACGGCTTATTATGGATGATGCCGGTTTTATTTTTTAGTGTCGATCACTTTGATATCACGCGTCTTACGCAAATCGAAAATCTGGCTAATCTTTTATTTTTAGGGGTAGGAGCCTCGGCACTTTGTTTTGTGACTTGGAATTTTTCAGTTAAAGTCCTTGGGGCCGTTCGAGCAGCTATTTATATTTATACGATTCCGATGTTGACCACGTTAGCTTCGGTTTTGATTTTAAACGAAAAACTGACACTTAAAAGTTTTTGTGGAATCTTATTAACATTAACGGGCCTAATCTTATCGGAAGTGCCTAATCTTTTGCAACAAAGGAAAAAAGTTAAGCAATAAAAACGAGGAGGTGTGCCAAGACTTTTGTCATGCCTCCTCGTTTAATTTACTTACGGAAGCAATCTTTTTTGAAGTGTGATAAAATAGATAAGATTTTGGATGAAATGAGGAATGGAAATGGCAGACAGTTTAAACCAAGAAATCATTCAACTGCTGAATAAAGAATTGACAGAGTATCGTCCTCAGCAGATCAATGTTGTATTAAATTTATTGAGTGAAGGCAATACCGTGCCTTTTATTGCTCGTTATCGTAAAGAAATGACCGGTACCCTGGATGAAGTCCAGATTCGTGAAATTGAAGACCGGTACAACTATTTAGAAAATTTAGAAAAACGTAAGCAAGAAGTCTTGCGTCTAATTGATGAACAAGGAAAATTAACGGAGGAATTGGCTCAAAAAATCCAACAAGCAGTGAAAGTTCAAAAGGTCGAGGATCTTTATCGACCATATAAACAAAAACGGCGGACCAAAGCAACGATCGCCAAAGAAAATGGGTTAGAACCATTAGCTGAGTATTTATTGAGTTTCCCCTCATCAGGTGATGTTTATGCCAAAGCAGCTGAGTATGTTAATGAAGCGATTGTAAATGTAGAAGCGGCACTACAAGGCGCCCATGAGATCGTGGCAGAACAAATCAGTGACAATCCAGATTTTCGGACGTGGATTCGCACCTTTACTAGAAACAAAGGAGTATATCAAAGCAAGGTTAAAAATGCCGAAAAAGATGAAAAAGGCGTTTACGAAATGTATTATGATTTTGCTGAGCCCATCAATAAAATGGTCTCTCACCGGGTGCTGGCCTCTAACCGCGGTGAAAAGGAAGAAATCTTAAAAGTGGCGATCGTCGTAGAAGAAGCGAAAATATTTGATTACTTAGAACGTCAATTAGTGGAAAATACTCGATCTATCACGACCGAGTTTGTTCGTGAAGCTTATAAAGATAGTTACAAACGTTTTATTGGTCCAGCCATCGAGCGTGAGATTCGCAATGAATTGACGGAAGAAGCTGACGAGCAAGCAATCAATATTTTTGGCGAAAATTTACGGAACTTGCTACTACAACCACCGTTAAAAGGGAAAGTTGTTTTAGGTTTTGACCCGGCTTATCGGACGGGCTGTAAATTAGCAGTTGTTGATGAAACCGGAAAAGTTTTAGCAATCGAAGTCATCTATCCGCATAAACCTGCGGCTCAAGCCAAACGTCAAGCGGCGGGCCCGGCTTTCCAGACATTAATTAAAAAATATGGCGTGGAAATGGTCGCAATCGGAAATGGAACCGCCAGTCGCGAGTCAGAATTATTCGTAGCTGAGCAGCTAAAACAGCTGACACAAGAAGTTTTTTATGTGATCGTCAACGAAGCAGGAGCTTCTGTTTATTCTGCCAGTGATATCGCGCGCGGGGAATTTCCTGATTTGCAGGTGGAAGAACGTAGCGCCGTCAGCATCGCGCGTCGCCTTCAGGACCCATTAGCTGAGTTGGTCAAGATCGATCCCAAAGCCGTGGGTGTCGGACAATATCAGCATGACGTTGCTCAAAAGCGTTTGTCAGAACAGCTAGATTTTGTTGTTGAAACGGCAGTCAATCAAGTCGGAGTGAATGTCAACACCGCAAGTCCTCAGTTGTTGCAATATGCTTCCGGTTTAAACAAGACGACAGCTCAAAATATCGTTAATTATCGCGAAGAAAATGGCGCTTTTACGTCACGTCCACAATTGAAAAAAGTTCCGCGTTTAGGACCTAAAGCCTATGAGCAAGCAATTGGTTTCTTACGGATACCGGAAGCCAAAAATATTTTAGACACTACCGCGATTCACCCAGAAAGCTATGGGAGTGCCAAGGAGATTCTTGCACTAGCTGGTGTTGCGTTGCAATCGTTAGGGACACCAGAAGCAACTGAAAAAATTGAAGCTTTACAAATAGCTGATTTGCAAAAACAACTTGAGATTGGTAAAGAAACCATCAAAGACATTTTGCAAGCTTTACTTCAGCCTGGTCGTGATATGCGGGATGAGATGCCGGCACCCTTACTCCGGCAAGATGTACTGACAATGGAAGATTTACAGCCGGGGATGGAATTACAAGGAACGGTTCGCAACGTAATTGATTTTGGTGCCTTTGTTGATATCGGAGTCAAACAAGATGGTCTGGTCCATATTTCTAAGCTGAGTAAAAAATTTGTTAAACACCCCACAGATGTTGTCTCTGTCGGTGATGTCGTGACTGTTTGGGTTGAAGGGGTCGATGTGAAAAAGGGTCGAATCAGCTTGACGATGGTTCAAAGTGATCAAAATGACTAACCAAGAATTGCAAGCGCTGGTGGAAAAGATTTCGCAAGAGTCTTTTCGCCGGCCCTTTTGTCATCAAGCTACCTTCAATCAACGACTAAAAACCACCGGTGGGAGGTATCATTTGAAAACTCATGACTTGGATTTTAATCCATTAGTAGTCGAAAAATACGATGAAACTGAATTAATCAAAGTCATTAAACATGAGCTGTGTCATTACCACCTACATCTGGCTGGTCGTGGTTATCAGCATAAAGATCTGGAGTTTAAGCAGTTATTAAAGCAAACGGGTGGATCACGCTATGCACCTCCGTTGGTGACAAGAAACTATCAAGTTTATCAATGTCAAAAATGTCACTGCGAAATCAAACGCCGCCAGAAAATCAATACCGAACGTTTTGCTTGCGGAAGTTGTCAAGGAACATTGAAATTTTTGAAGACAATTGAAGTTTGAATGGAACAAAATAGTTGAGAGAATAAAAGATTGCTATTTTTGCGGTTATATATGATAATGTGAATCGCAAACAATTTTGTACATATAAGGAAGAGGATTATATGAATAATAAAGACACACTTTATCATTTCGTTGGAATTAAAGGCTCAGGTATGAGCTCATTAGCTTTAGTCTTACATGAAAAAGGCTTTGATGTGCAAGGTTCTGACGTCGAAAAATATTTTTTCACCCAACGTGATCTAGAAAAAGCCGGCATTACGATTCTGCCATTTAGTAAAGACAACATTAAAGAGGGCATGACGATTATCCAAGGAAATGCCTTTCCTGATACACATGAAGAAATTGCTCGGGCCAAAGAATTAGGCTTGGAAATCATTCGGTACCACGATTTTATCGGACAATTTATTCAACCGTACACGAGTATTGCAGTGACTGGTTCCCACGGAAAAACCAGTACAACCGGTTTGTTGGCGCACGTTTTAAATGGTTTGGCCCCAACCAGTTATTTGATTGGTGATGGGACTGGGCATGGCGTACCGGATGCAACCTTCTTTGCTTTTGAAGCTTGCGAATACCAACGCCATTTCTTAGCTTATGCACCAGACTATTCAATTATGACCAATATTGACTTTGACCACCCTGATTACTTCAAGAGTATTGAAGATGTTTTTGATGCCTTTCAAACATTGGCTTCACAAGTCAAAAAAGGGATCTTTGCTTATGGCGATGACGAATACTTACGTAAATTAAAAGCCGATGTGCCGATTTATTATTATGGGTTATCAGAAAATGATGATATCCAAGCGCGCAATATTGTTCGAACAACGAGTGGCTCAGCTTTTGATGTCTATCATGAAGACAAGTTCATTGGACGTTTTTCTGTACCGTCATTCGGTAAACACAATATTTTAAATGCGTTATCGGTAATTGCAGTTGCTTACTTTGAAGATTTAGATATGGATCAAGTCAAAGAAGAGATGCTGACTTTCTCTGGGGTGAAACGTCGTTTTACAGAGAAAAAAGTGGCCGATATGATTATCGTGGATGATTATGCTCACCATCCGGCAGAAATCAAAGCAACGATCGATGCTGCGCGTCAAAAATATCCAGAAAAAGAATTGATTGCCGTTTTCCAACCCCATACCTTTACGCGGACGATCGCTTTAATGGATGAATTTGCAGAAGCATTGGATCGCGCTGATAAGGTTTATTTATGTGACATTTTCTCTTCCGCTCGTGAAACAGCAGGAGATGTTAAAATCGAAGATCTAGGGGCTAAGATTCAAAAAGGTGGACAAGTTATCAAAGAAGAAAACATGTCGCCTTTATTGGACCATGAAAATGCCGTTGTCATCTTTATGGGTGCCGGTGATGTCCAAAAATTTGAACGAGCGTACGAAGATTTATTAAGCAATACGACACGTAGCGTATTGTAATTATAAAGAAGGGTTCAGACAGAATTTGTCCGAGCCCTTCTTTTACAATTCAAAACAAACTAAAAAAATATTCGATCAGGGAGACAAACTTGTGTTTTACTAGCTTTCTGCTAAAATAATGGGTAGTACAAAATACGGAGGGAATGAATTTGTATAATATGAAAGCTCGGAAGATAGGCAAAACGATTGACGAAATCGAGGAAGGTGACTCGTTATCGTTAACGGAATCGATTGAAGATAACCAGATTCTTTTATACTTAGGTTTGACAAATGATGCCAATCCTTTGTATATCCAACACGATTACGCGAAAGAAACTGAGTATGAGCAACCGCTTGTACCATCGGTTATGCTGATGGGGATCATTACAAGTGCGATTTCCAAACATTTACCAGGACCGGGTTCTCACGTGGTGAATTTCTCAATCAATTTTATTGATCCTGTTTTTCACTATGAAACATTAACTTTTGAATTTGAAGTCATCAAAGTAGATAAAATGAAAGATGTCGTGACTATTTCTGTGGAAGCAATCAAAGCGACGGATAACGAAGAAAAACGTATTTTAGACGCTGTGGTGATGGTTAAACCGCCGCAGACGCACATAGGAGAGGATTTAAATGAATAATCAAGCAACGCAGGTTGGTGGACTGAATCGTTTCTATGGCAAGATTTATGCCTTTCTGGCTTTAGGGATTGGTATCAGTGCAGTTATTTCGTATTTGTCATTAAACGTTTGGCAGACGCAAGTTGCCAATTTTATAAATAATTTCCCGTTAGGTTTTTGGGGGATTTGGATTGCGGAGATCGCATTAGTGATTTTCTTAGGAATCAAGGCTCAAAAGAATCCTACTTTAGCTATCGGTGGATTTATTGTTTACTCGGCTTTAAACGGCTTAACACTAGCCGTTACCTTGGCAATGTATGACCTAGGAACAGTGACCCAAGCCTTTGTGACTGCTTCGGCAACATTTTTAGTGATGTCATTGGTCGGGACTTTTACTAAGCGTGATTTAAGTGGGATCGGACGTGCAGCACTAAGCTGTTTATTAGGAATTATCATCGCCATGCTATTGAATGTCTTCCTGTTACACAGTGGCGCCGTGGATTTCTTTATTTCAATTTTAATGGTTGTGATCATGTCAGGGATTACAGCTTACGATAATCAAATGATTCGGAAAGTTTATCTCGGTTCAAACGGCCAAGTCGGCAGCGGTGTTGCTGTCTTCATGGCTTTGCAGCTGTACTTAGACTTTATCAATTTGTTTATTTCATTCTTACGAATTTTTGGCAATAGCAAATAGAGGCGCGATGACGTCTCTATTTTTTTCGCTTTTAAGTGGAAAATCAGGTTCATTCTTTTCATTTCACTTGATACTTTGTTAAAATGAAACGTGAAGTAGCCAAGTTTGCTTAAATGAGAGTAATGATGGCTGGCAATCTTTGTTGAATTCTATAAAAAAATAGCATGATCGCTAAAAGGCAACTTTCTATAAAAATATCTTAATACGAACTAGGAGTCGAAGTCATGAGTGAGAATAAATTATTATTAGTAGACGGAAACAGTGTCGCTTTCCGTGCTTTTTTTGCCCTGCACAATTCTTTAGAGCGGTTTAAAAATAAAAATGGGCTCCATACGAATGCAATCTACGCCTTTAACAATATGTTTGAAAATGTGATGGAACGGGAAAAACCGACACACGTGTTAGTGGCGTTTGATGCTGGAAATACGACGTTTCGGACAGCAATGTATTCTGAATATAAAGGGGGACGTTCAAAAACACCGGGTGAATTTCGTGAGCAGATGCCCTATTTGCGAGAATTGCTAGAAGGATTGGGAGTCAAACACTATGAGTTGGATAACTATGAAGCTGACGATATCATTGGGACTTTAGCCAAACGAGCGGCTGATCAAGGTTTTGAGGTCGTTGTTTTATCCGGCGATCGTGATTTGACGCAATTAACGACAGATCAGGTCAAAGTTGATATCACCGTTAAAGGAGTCAGCGAGATTGAATCTTATACGCCAGAACATGTAGCAGAGAAATATGATGGCTTGACACCAAAGCAAATCATTGACATGAAAGGCCTAGCTGGCGATACGTCTGACAATTACCCAGGCGTAACCAAGATTGGCGAAAAAACAGCGATTAAATTATTAAAACAATTCGGCAGCGTTGAAGGTGTCTATGACCATATCGATGAATTGAAGAAAAGTAAAATGAAAGAAAACCTGATCAATGATAAAGAACAGGCCTTTTTATCAAAAGAGTTGGCGACAATTAAGTTAGATGCTCCAGTCGATATTTCTCTCGATGAATTGGTCTATCAAGGAAAAGATTTAGACAAACTGATTCCCTTTTTTAAAGAGATGGACTTCAAAGGCTTTTTGAGCAAGTTGAATGTGGAAGAAGAGGAAGTCGAGCTGGAAGAAATCAACTATCAAGTTGTCAATGAATTTACTGCTGAGATGTTTAGTACGGATGCGGCTCTATACGTGGAGATGTTAGAAGATAATTACCATCTGTCAGATATAGTCGGTGTTGCTTGGGGTTCAAAAGATAAAATTTATGTCACCAATGATCTGGCTTTATTTGACAATCCAGAATTCAAAAAATGGTTAGAAAGCGCCAACGGTAAAAAAGTCTATGATGCAAAACGGACATACGTAGCATTAAATCGTTACATTACCAAAACGGAAGGAATCAACTTTGATGTTTTATTGGCGGCCTATCTATTAGATACCAATGACAACAGCAATGACATTGCGGGAGTCGCTCAATATTATGGTTATACCGAAATTCAAACCGATGAACAGGTTTATGGAAAGGGTGCTAAAAAAGGGTTACCCGAAGATGAGGGACTGTTCTTCGGGCATTTAGCCCGTAAGATCAAAGCCATCCATTTCTTAAATGATAAATTGGAAAAAGAGTTAGAAGAAAAGCAGCAAGATGACCTATTCTATCAAATGGAGCTACCACTTTCTTGGATTTTAGCTGAAATGGAGATTGCTGGAATCACCGTTAATGCCCAGACACTACAATCAATGCGGGGTGAATTTTCAAAACGTCTACAAGAGATCGAACAGAAGATTTACCAAGAAGCCGGCGAAGAGTTTAATATTAATTCACCCAAACAATTGGGCGTAATTTTATTTGAAAAAATGAAGCTACCGGTTATCAAAAAAACAAAGACGGGCTATTCAACGGCAGTTGATGTGCTAGAACAATTGCGTGAGCAAGCTCCGATCGTTGAAGATATTTTGAGCTATCGTCAAATCGCTAAAATTCAATCGACTTATGTGGAAGGATTACTAAAAGTGATTCAAAGTGACAATAAAATCCATACCCGTTATATTCAAACCTTAACGCAAACCGGTCGTCTGAGTTCAGTCGATCCCAACTTACAAAATATTCCGATTCGCTTAGAAGAAGGCCGCAAGATTCGTCAAGCTTTCGTTCCCCGAGCGGAAAATTGGTTGATCTATTCTTCGGACTATTCCCAGATTGAATTACGGGTCTTGGCCCATATTTCAGGTGATGAGCATTTGAAGCAAGCGTTCCGAGATGGGATGGATATTCATACGAGTACGGCGATGCGTGTCTTTAATGTAACAGAAGATGAGGTGACACCGAATATGCGCCGCAATGCCAAAGCGGTTAATTTTGGGATTGTTTACGGAATTTCTGATTATGGATTGTCACAGAATTTAGGAATCAGCCGGAAAGCAGCTCAAGAATACATCGATACGTATTTTGAAAATTATCCGGATGTCAAACGTTATATGGAAGAAAGTGTTCGAGAAGCCAAAGATAAAGGGTATTCTGCTACGCTCTATAATCGTCGGCGTTATTTGCCAGACATCAATGCGCGTAATTATAATTTACGTTCATTTGCGGAACGTACGGCAATCAATACGCCAATTCAAGGAAGTGCTGCGGACATCTTAAAACTAGCAATGATCGAAATGGCCAAACGTTTAAAAGAAGAGAATTTACAAGCAACAATGCTCTTACAAGTGCATGATGAATTGGTTTTCGAAGTACCTGAAAGCGAATTAGCACAATTAGATCAACTAGTCAAAGAAGTCATGGAAAATACAGTTCATTTAGATGTACCTTTAGTAACGGATAGCAGCTGGGGTAAAACCTGGTATGAAGCAAAATAATATAAACGGGGTGTGGCAAGAGGATTGTCATACCCGTTTTTTCAAAGCAAAATAGACGATTGATTTTCAGCTGAAATAGCTGAGTTAAGTTAAATTAGGAGTGAAGGATATGCCGGAATTACCAGAAGTTGAAACCGTCAGAAAAGGATTGATTTCGTTGGTCAAAGGAAAAACGATCGCAAAAGTTGAGGTCTATTGGCAGCGCATCGTTGAATCTCCTGAAGTGGAACTTTTCCAACAACAACTAGTCGGGGAAACGATCGAAACGGTGGATCGACGGGGAAAATATTTGATTTTTCACTTCACTCATTATGAGTTGGTTTCTCATTTGCGGATGGAAGGAAAATACGAGTTTTTCAAAGAAGCAACACCCTTGGATAAACATAGTCACATTCGTTTCATTTTTACTGATGACACGGAATTGGTCTATCACGATGTACGAAAATTTGGCCGAATGGCCTTATTAAAAAAAGGGACCGCCGAAAATTACAAGGGATTACTGCAGCTAGGGCCTGAACCGACCGAGGAAGCTTTTGACTTAACAGACTTCAAGCTCCAACTGAAAAAATCTGCTACCATGATTAAGCCATTGTTGTTGAATCAAAAAGTTGTCGCTGGCTTAGGCAATATCTACGTAGATGAAGTGTTGTGGTTAGCTAAAATCCATCCAGAACAACCGGCCAATACTCTAAGTAGTCAAACGGTTCGGAAACTGCGGGAAGCAATCATTGCAGTCATCGAAAAAGCCAAAGCAGCTGGCGGCACGACGATTCGAACGTACTTGAATGCTTTGGGTGAAGCAGGGCATTTCCAACAGGAATTACATGTTTATGGTCAAACTGGCAAACCTTGTTCCCGCTGTGGAACTCCTATTATCAAGATCAAGGTTGCTCAACGAGGAACGCATCTCTGTCCCCATTGCCAAAAATTGAAGAAGGTGTAAAAATGAGCTTCGTTTTAGGAATTACTGGTGGAATCGCCAGCGGAAAATCAACAGTTGTCGATTTTTTTAAAGCAGAAGGATTTCCGATCGTTGATGGGGATGTAGTTGCTCGTCAAGTCGTCGAGCCGGGGACAGCAGGACTGCAAGCGCTCGAAAAAAACTTTGGCTCAGAAATAATCCAACGAGACGGGCGTTTGGATCGTAAGAAACTAGGCGATTTAATTTTTCATGATGAAGAGAAACGGCAGTTACTGAATCGGACACTGGATTCCTTTATCCGTGGTGAGATTGTCAGTCAAATAGAAATAGCCAAAACGAACAGCAACTTGGTCATCGCGGATATTCCGCTTTTATACGAGGGACATTATGAAGGTCTGATGGATGAGGTGGCAGTTGTTTATGTTACGCCGGAAATTCAGTTACAGCGTTTGATGGCTAGAAATCATTTGACTGAAGAGGCGGCTTTAGAGCGAATCGCCAGTCAGCTTTCATTAGAGGAAAAGAAAAAAAGAGCAGATCTGTTGTTTGATAATTGTGGATCGCCAGACAGGACCCAACAGCAAGTCCAAACTTGGTTGAAAAAAAATAAATTTGTTTCTTAAAGAATCTGCGTCGTAGTATTACGACGCTTTTTTTAGCTAGCTGGTTATGGTAAACTCATGTTATATATACAAATAAATTTTTATTG
>WPCI01020499.1_pt1 | contig 42275 bp, 33 predicted proteins | sample 5399871 | NCBI WGS metagenome assembly WPCI01 (sample SAMN12869469, study PRJNA574797) | sludge metagenome | isolation source: wastewater treatment of pH7 | place: China:Beijing | collected 2019-05-20 | reverse complement strand
CGATGGTTCGAGTCCATTTAGGCCCATTAGTTCAAAATCTTATTGGTTTTGGGGAAGTACTCAAGTGGCTGAAGAGGCGCCCCTGCTAAGGGTGTAGGTCGGGAAACCGGCGCGAGGGTTCAAATCCCTCCTTCTCCGTTTCAATATTTTTTATTTTATTGGCCCGTTGGTCAAGCGGTTAAGACACCGCCCTTTCACGGCGGTAACACGGGTTCGAATCCCGTACGGGTCATCTAAAAGATACTTTATATAAGTATCTTTTTTTCTTTTTTCGAAAGAATGATTTCAAAGAACTTAGCATAGTTATCTTATAAGATAACTGCGCTAAGTTCTTTATCTATATAGACAGAAAAACATTTCATTGTTAAGTTGTTCCATAATAAATTCTCATTTTTAATGAAAAATGTTTGAAAAAGCGAGCGAAAAGTTGCTTTATCTGCTATACTGATTTCGTTGCAAGTTCCCGAGAGGATCCGTACGAACGGAGATGCCTTGTAACCGAATTTAACTAGGGGGAATCACCATGACAGAAAGACATTTATTTACCTCAGAATCTGTTTCTGAAGGGCATCCAGATAAAGTTGCTGATCAAATCAGTGATGCAATTTTAGATGCAATTTTAGCACAAGATCCAATGGCACGTGTTGCTTGCGAAACATCCGTAACAACCGGGTTAGTTTTAGTATTTGGAGAAATTTCGACTACTGCTTATGTAGATATTCAAAAAGTTGTACGAGAAACAATTAAAGAAATTGGTTATACTCGTGCAAAATTTGGGTTTGATGGAGATACGGTAGCCGTTTTAGCAGCGATTGATGAACAATCACCAGATATTGCTCAAGGTGTAAATGAAGCGTTAGAAATTCGCGAAGAAGACCAAAAAGATTTACTAGATGAGATTGGTGCAGGTGACCAAGGACTTATGTTTGGATTTGCGGTTGATGAGACATCAGAATTGATGCCTTTACCAATTGCTTTAAGCCATCGCTTAGTTCGACGCCTTGCAGAATTACGTAAATCTAACGAATTAACTTATTTACGTCCAGATGCGAAATCACAAGTTACTGTAGAGTACGGAGAAGATGGTCAGCCTGAACGTGTTGACACAATCGTTATTTCGACACAACATGATGATGCAGTGGATAATGAAACAATTCATAAAGATGTAATTGAAAAAGTTATTAAGGAAGTTATTCCGGCAGAGCTATTAGATGATAAGACTAAATATTATATCAATCCTACTGGTCGCTTTGTTATCGGAGGTCCTCAAGGGGATGCTGGCTTAACAGGAAGAAAGATCATCGTTGATACTTATGGTGGTTATGCTCGCCACGGTGGCGGTGCGTTTTCTGGGAAAGATGCAACAAAAGTTGACCGTTCTGCAAGTTATGCTGCACGTTATATTGCAAAAAATATTGTTGCTGCAGGTCTTGCAAGAAAAGTTGAAGTTCAATTAGCTTATGCGATTGGTGTTGCACAACCTGTATCGATTTCAATCAATACTTTCGGCACTGGAACGCTACCGGAAGAAGATTTGATTGCTGCAGTAAGAGAAAACTTTGACCTTCGCCCAGCTGGTATTATCGAAATGCTTGACCTACGTCGTCCAATTTATAGACAAACAGCTGCTTATGGGCACTTTGGACGTACGGATGTTGATTTACCTTGGGAACGTACAGATAAAGTAGAAGCATTGAAAGCAACTTTAAGTAAGTAATAAAAAATGCTGGAACGATTATCTTTAAGATAGTCGTTCTGCTTTTTTTTATGGTTTTATTCGCTGAATTATCTGAAATCATTCTTGTTTAAATAGATTTTATTTTTGATAATTGAATATGGGGAGGAAAAAAATGAAAAAAGAAACAAATGTAACGTTGGTAACAATAGGCGTATTTATTGCTACATTTATGACGGCTATTGAAGGCACAATTGTAACAACAGCAATGCCAACAATCGTTGGTTCACTACATGGAATGGAAATAATGAATTGGGTATTTTCAATTTATTTATTAACAAATGCCATGTTGACACCAATTTATGGGAAACTAGCTGATAAAATTGGTCGAAAGCCAATTTTTATTTTTGGTACATTACTTTTTATTATTGGTTCTCTGTTCTGCGGGTTATCTCAAACAATGATTGGATTGATCGCAGCACGTGCATTGCAAGGGATGGGCGCGGGAGCAATGATGCCTGTGGCTTTGACAATTATTGGTGACTTATATTCAATAGAAAAGCGTGCAAAAGTATTAGGATTGAACAGCTCTGCATGGGGAATCGCTAGTGTGTTTGGTCCTCTGGCTGGCGGTTTTATTGTTGATACGATTAGTTGGCACTGGATTTTCTTTATTAATGTGCCAATTGGTATTGGATTGATGATACTAATTTGGGTTTATTTAAATGAACCAGCGATTGAACGTGAAGCAAAACCAATGGATGTTTTGGGAAGTTTGAGTCTGATGGCAACATTAGTGACCTTGTTACTTGGTTTTCAATTACTAGGTGATCAAGGATTTACAACGTTTGTTATTAGTTTGTTGATTGTTAGTGTTTTACTATTTTTCTTTTTTATCTGGGCAGAAAAGCGTGCAAAAGATCCTGTTATCATGTTGGAATTGTTTAAGAATCCATTGTTTGTGATTGTCAATTTAGCTGCTGCTTTAGCAAGTGGATTTTTGATGGGAATCGATGTATATATTCCAATGTGGATGCAAGGTGTTCTTGGTTTGAACGCTGCGATAGGTGGATTAGTTTTAGCGCCACTTTCCCTTGTTTGGATGGTAGGATCGTTTTTGGCGAGTCGATGGATGTCACAAATGTCAACTCATTGGGTGTTAAGAATTGGATTGTTGATTACGACTGTTGGTGGCACGTGGTTATACTTGATGCCTTTTGAAAGTAACTTTTTATGGTTCTTTGCAATTTCAACGATTATTGGTGTCGGATTGGGAATTACGATGACGACTTCAACTGTTAGCGCTCAAAATAGTGTTCCACATGAACAATTAGGTGTGGCAACTTCATTTAATACGTTGGTGCGAACAATTGGTCAAACAGTTATGGTGGCAGTTTTTGGTTTATTGATGAACGCAGTTACTCAGAGAGAATTAGCAGCGAAACAACTAACTGATGATGCCGATATCATGAATAAATTAGTGAATCCTCAGACTGCTAAGCAAATTGATGCCACATTATTAGTTCCATTAAGAGAAATTTTATATGATGGATTACACAGCGTTTATTTTGCTGGTTTGCTTCTAGTCGTTCTTGCCTTAGCTTTAACATTCTTTGTACGCATTAAAAGTGGTAGAATAATAGAAAGTTAAAGAAGGTAGGCGAAAAAATTGGCATTTATCCAAGCGAATATCTATTCCAATATATTAGAAATGGAAGTTAACCTAAATGTTATTCTTCCACAGCAAACGAAGAAAATAATTGGCACAAGTACGCAGCAAAAAAACACAGATATCCCGGTGCTGTATTTATTACATGGGATGGGTGGTAACCATAGTGTCTGGGAGCGTCGATCATCTATTGAACGTTATGCTGCAGAGTATGGTTTGGCTGTGATTATGCCGTCAACGGATTTAGGCTGGTACACAGATACGACATACGACATGAATTATTGGACGTTCATTTCAGAAGAGCTGCCAGCTATTTGTCATGAATTATTTCCACAGTTGACAACAAAAAGAGAGAAAACATATGCTGCTGGGTTATCGATGGGAGGCTACGGCGCATTAAAATTGGGATTAGCTAAACCTGAAAATTTTGCAGCAGTGATTTCATTATCTGGAGCAGTTTCTGTGGGGAACCGAATGGATGATTTACTAAAGATTCGAAAGCAGTCTTTCTGGGAAGGAATCTTTGGACCACTAGATCAAATTGAAGGGTCGGTAAATGATCCAAAATTTTTACTGGATAAGTTAGTGACTAGTGGTAAACAAGTACCACGAATCTTTTTGGCTTGCGGGGAATCTGATTTTTTGTTTACTGCTAATCAGGAGATGGCTGAGGTAATCAAAGAAAATGGGTTAGCTGTTACGTTTGAACATGGACCAGGTGAGCATAACTGGATTTTTTGGGATGAATGGATCCAACGTGCGTTTGTTTGGTTATTTGAAGGACAATAAAAAAGAGCAAGTCAGTAATGTGGTGCCCACTACATTACTGGCTTGCTCTTTTATTGTAAAGTTTTGCTATATTCAAGACCAGCTAGGTAAATGGCCACATTATTAAGGAACTCTTGTTTATTATCGGAAGTACGATGGGCATGAATATCTTCAATCAAACCAGTTAACTGATGTTCTTGAACATAAGTACGCATATATATAACAGATTCTTTTAATAGCTCATTACCATTCATTACTTCATGCCGTAGTTTTTGTTCCTGTTGGTAATCCATTAATTGACCAATTAATAAATTATGCAAAGCCGAGATTGCTTGATGACTTTGTTGTAATGAAAAGTTTTGCTTGATGAGTAATTGAATCATCGTTTCTAAATGTTCCAGTCGACTAGGAAATGCTGGAACAGTATGAATTTCGATTTCAGCAGCACAAGGAAACTGAGAATAAAGATCATAATAGTTTTCCATAAACTGTAAAAGTTGTTGCTTCCATGGCAACGTTTCGTTGGGAACGACTAACGTCTCTTCAATTGTTTCTGCCATTTTTTGCAAGAGCTGTTGTTTATTTTTGAAATACCAATAAAGTGCAGGTGCCTGGACGTCTAGTTTTTTTGCTAGATTACGCATAGAAAGAGCGGAGAATTCCTTTTTTTCTGCTAAAATTGCAAAGGCATTTTGAATAATTATTTTTTGGGAAAGCTTGGGTTCCATTTAATCGACCTCTTGTATTGCATTATTTTTTTAAACATGGTAAATTGTTATGCGGTCTTATTTTACAGTGTTAAAGAGAGGCTGTCAATTTAACTAAAGGGGTGTATATAACACATGAATCTAATTTTAAGACATGCGAAGAAGTACAAAATGGCTGTCTTTATTTCATTGGTTTCCGTAGGGATTATGGTTGCGGCTACGTTGTGGCAACCAAAACTATTACAACAAGTACTTGAAGCTATTATTACAGAAGATAACGATGAAATGAAAACAATTGGTATCTATCTGATTGGCTTGGCTGTCCTAGGACTGCTTGCAGGCGTGACAAATACGATTTTTTCCGCTAGAGTAGCGCAAGGTGTAAGTGCGGATATTCGAGAAGAAGCATTTCGAAAAATTCAAACATTTTCATTTGGAAATATTGAGCAGTTTTCTGCAGGAAACTTGGTTGTTCGTTTGACGAATGACATCACGCAAATTCAAAATTTAGTAATGATTTCTTTACAATCACTTTTTAGAATTCCATTTTTATTTATTGGTGCATTTATTTTAGCGATGATGACAATGCCTCAATTATGGTGGATCATTGTTGCATTGATTGTTGCAGTAGTTATCATTACTGGACTTTCTTTTACAAGAATGGGTAAGCACTTTATGATCATTCAAGAGTTGATTGACAAAGTGAATAGTATTGCAAAAGAAAATCTCATGGGAATTCGCGTGGTCAAATCGTTTGTCCAAGAAAAGAACCAGCTAAAAACATTTACCAAAGTGAGCGATGAGTTAACTGAGCACAATATCATTGTAGGAACTTTGTTTTCAGTGATGATTCCTTCCTTCATGTTGGCAGCCAATCTAGCAGTAGTGGGTGCGATTTTCTTTGTGAGTGATTTGGCGAAAGATGATCCTACCCTAATTGGTGGAATAGCTTCATTTATGAACTATTTGATGCAAATCATGATGGCAATCATTATTGGCGGCATGATGATGATGATGACTTCAAGGGCTGCTGTTTCACTTAAACGAATCAAAGAAATCTTGGATACAGAACCAGATTTAACTTATCTTGATGTACCTGAACAAGAATTAACAGGCTCTGTAACGTTTGACCATGTGTCTTTCCGTTACCCTGGTGATGACGAAGATACATTAAAAGATATTAGCTTTGTGATTGAACCCGGAGAAATGATTGGGATTGTAGGTGCAACGGGTGCAGGTAAGTCAACTTTGGCACAATTGATTCCTCGACTATTCGATCCAACAGAAGGAACAGTTGAAGTTGGCGGTGTTGATTTGAAAAAGGTGAATGAAAAAAGTTTGCGTAAAACAGTTTCCTTTGTTTTACAAAAAGCAATTCTCTTTTCTGGAACAATTGCACAAAATTTGCGTCAAGGAAAAGAAGACGCAACAGAAAAAGACATGGAGCGTGCATCTAAAATTGCTCAAGCACAAGAATTTATCAGTAAATTAGCAGAGAGCTATGAAGCTCCTGTTGAAGAAAGAAGTAGTAATTTTTCTGGTGGGCAAAAGCAACGCTTATCTATTGCTCGTGGCGTAATTGGTGATCCTAAAATTTTGATTTTGGATGACAGTACTAGTGCCTTGGATGCTCGTTCAGAAAAATTAGTTCGTGAAGCATTGAATCACGAATTAAAAGAGACGACGACAATCGTTATTGCACAAAAAATCGCGTCTGTGGTCAAAGCAAATCGAATTCTAGTATTAGATGAAGGTCGCTTAGTGGGTGAAGGTACACATGAAGAATTAGTTGCAAGTAATCAAGTGTATCAAGAAATTTTTGAAACACAAAAAGGAATGGAGGAGTAATCAATGACTGATTTAATTAAAGCAAGTAAATTTTTCTATCATTATTTGAAACGTTATAAATTCTCCTTTTTCTTTATCTTTGTGACAGTGATTATTGCTACTTACTTACAAGTGAAGGCTCCTCAATTTGTTGGGGAAGCTTTTCAGGAGTTAGCAAATTATGTCACAGGATTAATGCAAGGCGTTGATGATAAGAGCAAATTCATTGATATTATTTGGAAATTGTTGATTTTTTATGTTTTAGCTAGTGCTGCAAACTTTATTTATAGTATTTTATTTACGCAAGTAGTTGGAAAATCAACGAATAGAATGCGTATTGGTTTGTTTAATAAACTTGAAAAATTGACGATTCGCTTCTTTGATTCTCATCAAGATGGTGAAATCTTAAGCCGTTTTACGAGTGATTTGGATAATATCCAAAATAGTTTGAACCAAGCATTGCTTCAAGTTATTACGAATGCAGTGTTGATGATTGGTATTTTAATTATGATGTTTCGTCAAAATGTGGAGTTGGCATGGGCAACGATTGCTTCTACTCCTGTTGCCATCTTGATTGCTGTATTTATCATTCAAAAAGCGCGAAAATATGTTGACTTACAGCAAGATGAAGTTGGTAAATTGAATGGTTATATGGATGAAAAAATCAGTGGGCAACGTGTAATCATCACTAATGGGCTACAAGAAGAAACAATTGATGGTTTTCTGGAACATAACCAAACAGTACGTAAAGCAACTTATAAAGGTCAAGTGTATTCAGGTTTACTGTTTCCAATGATGCAAGGAATGTCGTTGGTTAACACGGCAATCGTCATTTTCTTTGGTGGTTGGTTAGCTTTAAATGGTGATTTAGAACGTTCAGTTGCATTAGGATTAGTAGTAACTTTTGTTCAATATTCACAACAATATTATCAACCATTGATGCAAATTTCTTCTGGCTATAGCATGATCCAATTAGCAATTACAGGTGCTAGAAGATTAAATGAAATGTTTGATGAACCAGAAGAAGTCAAACCAGTTGATGGGAAAGCATTTGATGGTGTTGAACAAGAATTAGCATTAAAGCATGTTGATTTTGGTTACAAACCAGATAATTTAGTTTTGAAGGATGTTTCGATTAAGGTAAACAAAGGCGAAATGGTCGCTTTAGTTGGTCCAACTGGTTCTGGTAAGACAACGATTATGAACTTATTGAATCGTTTTTATGATGTCAATGATGGATCTGTTATGATTGATGGTACGGATATTCGTGAATTTGATTTAGATATGTTACGTAAACATGTGGGGATCGTGTTACAGGAATCTGTATTGTTTTCTGGAACGATTCGCGACAATATTACGTTTGGTAAACCAGAGGCAACGGATGAAGAGGTCATCAATGCAGCGAAACAAGCCAATATCCATGACTTTATCATGTCGTTAGAAAAAGGATATGAAACGGAAGTCTCAGAAGAAAATAATTTATTTAGTACAGGACAGAAACAATTGATTAGTATCGCACGAACAATTATTACGGAACCAAGTTTGTTGATTTTGGATGAAGCAACAAGTAATGTTGATACTGTTACAGAAGCAAGAATCCAAAAAGCAATGGATGAAGCAATCAAAGGGCGTACAAGCTTTGTTATCGCGCATCGTCTCAAAACCATTTTGAATGCCGATCGCATTGTTGTTTTACGTGATGGAGTAGTAATTGAAGAGGGCAATCATCATGAATTGCTAGCAGAAGACGGATTCTATGCTGAACTTTACCACAATCAATTTGTGTTTGAGTAAGAAGGAATGAAAGCATAACTATTTTTGACAGCTAGAGGCCATACAAAAAGAGAGTACAGCTATTTTTAGCTGAACTCTCTTTTTTTCTTCTTTTTCTCAATGCAATAAAGGATGGGTGGCTGATTTTTTTGATTGATAAATTGATAAGTTAAAACGTTGTATTGCTCCTGTGACAATTGTTGGCAAAATTCTTGAACCATGTCAAGTTCATTTTCTCCACCCGCATGTCCGTAGTAAACAACTAAAATCAATCGACCTTTTGGAACTAGACGCGCTAAGATCTCTTCCATTGCTTGCTTAGTTGTTTGTGGCAAAGTGATAATTTCTTTGTCGCTTTGTGGAAGATAGCCCAAATTAAAAATACCTGCTTTGATTGGCTGATTAATTGAAATTACTTGGCCAAGGGTTTCATGACCTTGTAAAAATAAAGTAGTGCGCTCTGTTAAGTTGGCTGCTTTCAATTTTTCCTGAGTGGAATCAATAGCTTGTTGTTGGATATCAAAACTATAAACATGTCCTGTTTTACCAATCAACTCAGCCATAAAAACGGTGTCGTAACCATTTCCCATTGTCGCATCAACCACTTGATCACCGGGTTGCAAAATTTCTTTTAATAAGGTGTGGCTAAAATGAAGCGCTGTTTGTAGCATTTATATGAGCTCCTTTGTTCGAACGTTGAATTTTCCTTGGTAGCTATCACGACGAATTAATTCTTCATCAATTGCATTCAAGACTTCCCATTTTTTCAAGCTCCACATTGGTCCAATTAGTGAATCCCAGGGTGCATCACCAGTTAAACGATGAATAATGATTTCTTGAGGAATCATCTCTAGCTGATCACAGATTACATGAACATAGTCTTGTTGACTCATTAGCTGAAGGCGACCCTCATGATAATCACGCAGCATGCGGGTTTTACGCATTAAGTGCATGAGGTGCAGCTTAATTCCTTGAATGTCAGAATCTAAGATTGTTCGGCGAACGTTTTCACGCATCATGTCTAAAGATTCTCCAGGTAAGCCATTAATGAGGTGCGTACATACACGAATGTTGTGTTTGCGTAGTTTACTTACGCCGTCTAGATAAGTTTGATAATCGTGTGCACGATTGATTGAAGTCGAAGTTTCCTCAAAAGTCGTTTGCAGGCCGAGTTCCACCCAAAGATAGAGACGAGTATTTAATTCGGCTAGATAATCAACCACTTCATCTGGCAAACAATCTGGTCGTGTACCAATCGAAAGTCCAACAACGCCAGGAAGATTGATAACTTGTTCAAAACGTTCTCGAATCACTTCAACAGGTGCATGTGTATTAGTGAAATTTTGAAAATAAACGATGTATTGTTGTACATGTGGCCATTTTTGATGCATCATATCAATCTCTTTATGAAATTGAATAGGCAGCGGATCTTCAGGCGCAACAATCATGTCTCCCGACCCAGAAACACTACAAAAAGTACAACCACCATGAGCTACCGTACCGTCACGGTTAGGACAATCGAAGCCACCGTCGATAGGCACTTTGAAAATTTTGCCACCAAATTCATTGCGCAAAGCATAATTCCATGAATGATAACGTTTATTTCCTTCTGCATAAGGAAATTCCATTTAAATTCCTTCTTTCTTTTCCCTTGTTAGGTAATTGATTCCTTCTTTTTCAAATAAATTGGATAAGTGTAACATAACCAAGTTAATCCTAATAAGTAACCACCTAAAACATCGCTTGGAAAGTGTACGCCTAAATAAATTCGGCTAATACCAACACTTAAAATAATCAATCCTAAGATAAATTGCAACAAAAATCGCACTGTTTTATTGTTTATCAAATGAGGTAATAAGAAAATCAAGGTGCCATACAAAATCATGCTCCCTGTCGAATGCCCACTAGGGAAGCTATAGCTTGATTCACTAACTAAGTGTGGTAAGGTTGGGCGATCACGCATAAAAAATAATTTAATCAATGGATTAGTAATTCCAGCAATTAAAATAAAATTAGTTGTTAACCAAATCAGTTCGATATGTTTCTTTTTGATCCACAAGAAAAAAATCAAGCAAACAAAAATAGAAATGACGGTTAACGGGTTTCCTAATTTTGTAACCATCATTTGATACGTATTCCAATGTGGCAGTGGTGCTCGAATAATTGAAGTGAAGAATTGATCGAAGCCATGAAGCTGTGATAAATGAAATTTTACAAAATAACTAAGAGTTAAGAAAAGTACAAGAAAAATACTCGCTGTAACTCGAAACGTCGTGTTTTGTTTCATAAAATGCCTCCTTAATCTAATGAAATCATTATAGCATTTTTTTAGTCGCTAGATTTTTTGCTCGGAGAAACGAAATGAAAAACTGATGAAATTTTGATGATAGGCTCTGGCGTAATGCTGACGAAAAGATTTAGTAATATTTCTGAAATAAAAACTAATGATTTTAAAAAGTCATTAGTTTCTGCAACGTAGAGCTATCAAGACTTTTATGAACTCAAATGATTGGGTATTACATAAAATTACATACAGATTACAAAGGATAACAAAGAGTTTAAAGAACTTTTAATGTAGTTTAAGAAAAGTTATACTTATAGTAACTGAAAAATGGATGCGGAGGATAGAAAATGGAGAAGGCAACGATCGGAAGAAAAGAGCGGAGACGCCAAGAAGAAAAGAAACGTTTTAGAAATGCAAAACGTGGAGTAGCAGCAGTTGGTACTGCAATGGTTGGTTGTTCTGTTGCGGCACCGTTGATTCAACCAGTTCCTGTAGCCGCAAATGAGCTACCTGCTCAAGTTGGTGCAAGAATCAATACTTCAGCATTTATTGCGGAAATCTCAACTTATGCGCAACCTATTGCCCAAGCAAATGATTTATACGCTTCGGTTATGATTGCCCAAGCAGTTGTTGAGAGCGGCTGGGGAAGTAGTGCGTTGTCACAATCACCTTATCACAATTTATTTGGAATCAAAGGCAGTTACCAAGGTCAAACTGTTTATATGAATACATTAGAATATTTAAATAATAAATGGGTAACGAAAAAAGAACCTTTCCGTCATTACCCAACTTTTGCAGAATCATTTAGTGATAATGCTTATGTATTGCGCAATACTTCTTTTGGCAATGGCTACTATTATGCTGGTACTTGGAAAAGTAATACCAAGTCTTACACAGAAGCTACTGCAGCATTAACTGGTCGCTATGCGACAGATCCAACGTATTCAACAAAATTAAATAATATTATCGTAACTTATGGATTAACCAAATACGATACACCTGCAACTGGTAATGCGGGTGGTGGTGCTACAACTGGTTCAGGCAGTGGGGTGAATACAGGAACAGGCTCAAATAATTCTGTGACGACACCAACTGATAATGGTTCTACAACTACCACATCAACGTATACTGTCAAATCAGGTGATTCTGTCTGGGGTATTGCGAATGCGCATGGAATTACCATGGCGCAATTGATTGATTGGAACAATATCAAAAATAATTTTGTTTACCCAGGTCAACGTTTAACAATCAAAGGGAAACAATCAACAGGTTCATCAACAAATAATTCTGGAAGTAATACGAACTCTTCTGGTAGTAATACAACGAATACACAACCAAGTAATGGTTCGAAATATACCGTTAAATCAGGTGATTCTGTTTGGGGCATCTCAAATGCACACGGGATTACAATGAATCAATTGATCCAATGGAACAATATCAAAAATAATTTTGTTTATCCAGGTCAACAATTAGTTGTTTCTAATGGTACAACTGGCACAACGACAAATCCAGGTTCATCAAATTCAAATGCGAATACAAATCAATCAGGTAATGCAAGTGCATCGACTGGTTCTTATACGGTTAAAGCGGGTGATTCTGTCTGGGGCGTGGCAAATGCCCACGGAATCACGATGGCACAACTTATCCAATGGAATAAAATCTCGAATAACTTCATTTATCCAGGGCAAAAACTGATTGTGAAGAATGGGACATCAAGTAGTGCGACAACCAACAATAATGCTACTACGAATAATAGTAATTCGACCAGCTCTTCAGCAGAAACAACAACTTCTTCCACTTACACGGTGAAGGCAGGCGAATCTGTTTGGGGCGTAGCAAACAAAAACAACATTACCATGGCACAATTGATTGAATGGAATAATATTCAAAATAATTTCATTTATCCAGGGCAAAAATTGATTATCAAGGGTGGTTCTACTGCATCGACTAATTCAGCAAGTGGGAATGCAACAGCTACGACTGGAAATAACGCAGCGAATACAACTACTTCTTCAAATAATGCGAAACCAACGACAAGCACAAGTACCAGTGGAGATACGCTGTACACGGTGAAGGCAGGCGAATCTGTCTGGGGTGTAGCAAACAAAAACAACATTACTATGGAACAATTCATTGAATGGAACAACATAAAAAACAATTTCATTTATCCAGGCCAAAAAGTCATTGTGAAAAAAGGATCAGCACAAACAACAGCGCCTACTACTAACTCTGGGACTAAAAAGTACACAGTAAAAGCCGGTGAGTCTGTTTGGAGTGTTGCCAACGATCACAATTTATCAATGGCGCAATTCATTGAGTGGAATAATATTAAAGACAATTTCATTTATCCAGGTCAAAGTGTGATAGTTGCAAAATAAATCTAAAAATTTTGTCAAATACTATTTGAACTTACTGAAGATATTTGTTACTATGAATCTACTTAAATAAGCAACACTTGAAAAGGAATTAGTAAAAAGTTGGAAGTTTTAGAGAGCACATGGTTGGTGAAAATGTGTACGGACGCTTTTGAACTCGCCTTTGAGTTGCCTTTGCTGAAAATAAAAGTAAGCAATGGCGGTGACGACCGTTACAACGTTTGAGGCCTATTTCCAATGGAAAAGGTAAAAATTAGGTGGTACCACGTAGATTACGTCCTATAAAAAGAGCAATCTTTTTATAGGACTTTTTTGTTTTTTATCGGTAGAACGAAAAAAACAATGAGGAAAGTAACTTACTTTCAACGAAAAAAATGCAGGGGGACAGAAAATGAGTTATAACCATAAAGAAATTGAAAAAAAATGGCAAAAATATTGGGCGAAAAATCACACATTTAATACCCAAGATGATCCACAAAAACCAAAATTTTACGCACTAGATATGTTTCCGTATCCATCTGGTCAAGGATTACATGTGGGACATCCAGAAGGATATACTGCAACAGATATTCTTTCACGTGTGAAACGTAGTCAAGGTTTCAATGTGTTGCATCCAATGGGGTGGGATGCATTTGGACTTCCAGCAGAGCAGTACGCATTAGATACTGGGAATGATCCTGCAGAATTCACGAAGAAAAATATTGAAACGTTCCGCCGTCAAATCAATTCTTTAGGCTTTAGTTATGATTGGAACCGTGAAGTGAATACCACAGATCCAGAGTATTACAAATGGACACAATGGATCTTTACGAAATTATATGAAAAAGGGTTAGCGTATGAAGCAGAAGTTGCTGTGAACTGGGTTCCAGAACTAGGAACAGTGATTTCAAATGAAGAAGTTATTGATGGAAAGAGCGAACGTGGCGGCTTTGACGTCGTGCGTAAACCGATGCGCCAATGGATGTTGAAAATTACTGCATATGCGGATCGCTTATTAGACGATTTAGAAACCGTAGATTGGCCAGAAAGCATTAAAGAAATGCAAAGAAACTGGATTGGTCGCTCAGTTGGGGCAAATGTGGAATTCAAAGTGGCTGGGACAGATAAATCTTATACAGTCTTCACAACTCGTCCCGATACATTATTTGGAACAACTTATTCTGTTTTAGCACCAGAATTAGATTTGGTTCGTGAAATCACGACGCCAGAACAAAAAGCAGCTGTTGAAGCGTATATTGAAGAAACTGCGAAAAAATCTGATTTGAAGCGGACAGATCTTGCCAAAGAAAAAACAGGAGTCTTTACTGGTGCGTATGCAATTAATCCAGCCAATGGCAAAGAAATTCCAATTTGGATTGCTGATTATGTACTTGCTTCTTATGGAACAGGTGCGATCATGGCAGTTCCTGCGCATGATGAGCGTGACTATGAATTTGCCAGAGTGTTTGATTTGCCAATCCAACCAGTTATTGAAGGTGGCGATCTTTCAAAAGCAGCACATACAGAAGATGGCCCACATATCAATTCTGAGTTTTTAGATGGCTTGAACACAGAAGAAGCCATTGCTAAAATGAATAGCTGGCTTGAGGAGAATGGCTTTGGTAAAAAAGAAGTTAGCTACCGTTTACGCGACTGGTTGTTCTCACGTCAACGTTATTGGGGAGAACCAATTCCAATTATTCATTGGGAAGACGGCACAGTAACTGCACTATCAGAAGAAGAATTACCATTACGTTTGCCAATTACAGATAACATTAAACCAAGTGGTACTGGTGAGTCACCATTAGCAAATATCACTGATTGGGTCAATGTTGTTGATCCAGAAACAGGTAAAAAAGGTCGTCGCGAAACAAATACGATGCCACAATGGGCTGGGAGTTCTTGGTATTACCTACGCTACATTGATCCACACAATAAAAAAGAATTAGCAAACTATGAAAAACTAGAACGCTGGATGCCAGTGGATATCTATGTTGGTGGTGCTGAACATGCAGTGCTACATTTATTATATGTTCGCTTCTGGCATAAATTCCTGTATGATATTGGTGTTGTTCCAACAAAAGAACCATTCCAAAAATTGTATAACCAAGGAATGATCTTAGGCGAGAACAATGAGAAAATGTCAAAATCACGTGGAAATGTTGTAAATCCAGATGACGTAGTTGAAGCTTATGGTGCGGATACATTACGCATGTATGAAATGTTCATGGGACCTTTAGATGCTTCGATTGCATGGAGCGAAAACGGACTAGAAGGTAGCCGTAAATTCTTGGATCGTGTATGGCGCCTGATCGTGGATGAAAACAATAAAATGCGTGATCGTATCACAACCATCAATGATGGCAAACTAGCAAAAGTTTACAATCAAACAGTGAAAAAGGTAACAGAAGACTATGCAAGCATGCATTTCAACACAGCTATTTCTCAATTAATGGTCTTTGTTAACGAAGCGTATAAAGCGGATGCCTTGCCTTACGAGTATGTTGAAGGATTTGTTCAATTGTTAGCGCCTGTTGCGCCACATTTGGGCGAAGAACTTTGGGCAATTTTAGGAAACGAAGATGGAATTTCTTATGTACCTTGGCCAACATATGATGAAGCTGCATTGGTTGAAGATGAGATTGAAGTTGTTTTCCAAGTCAACGGAAAAGTTCGTTCTAAAGCAAATGTTGCACGTGACTTAGGCAAAGATGAGCTTGAAAAAGTAGCTTTAGCAGATGAAGCAATTCAAGAACAAATTGCTGGAAAAACGGTTCGTAAAGTGATTGCTGTTCCAAATAAATTGGTTAATATTGTTGCAAACTAAAAACAAGCAGCAAACGGATTAAAACGAGAGAGGAAACTCAAGCATCATTGAGTTTCCTCTCTTTGTTTTTCATTTGGAATGAGGTAGGAAAGCAAAGTAGGCGATAATCGTTTCAACCTATTTTTTTGTCTACTCAATCAAGAATGCTATACTTTATTAAAAAGGGGGAAATGACATGAAGCTCACAGAAAACGTTGAAACGTATTTACAAAAGAAACGAGCGGAAAGAAGTGAAACAATTCGAAAAAGAAATCAAGAACCGAATAGAAGAAAGAAGCAAACTGGCTGGGGAAAAATGGCAGATTCTGGATATGGTGGGTTGAACAAGGTAAATAAAATCGATTTAAAAGATTTTTTAGCCGCTGAGCAACGAAATGTAGAAGAGCGAGTAAAAAAACCTAAAAGATAAATTGGCTTACATAAAAAATGGACTGCGATTTTTTTCGCAGTCCATTTGCATTATTTAGTAATAATAGGATTAATGTGTATGCAGGTATAAATTACTAATTAAAGTTGTTTTTCCTCGATCAGCCGCTTCACGATAGCATAATCACCTTCATAAAGAACATCTTCGCCATTGATTTTTTGATAAGGATCCACGCCTTTTCCGGCAATGACTACGGAATCTTCGGCTGTACTTTCAGTCAAAGCCTGTTCAATCGCAGCTGGACGATCCATTTCATAATGAATAAGCAACTCTTCATTCGTGATTGCTTCAGCAATTTCATCGGCAATTTTTTGAGGATCTTCAAAGGCTGGATCATCAGCCGTTAAGAAAACAACATCTGCTGTTTCTGACAAGACTTTTCCAAAATCATGACGTCGAGAAATAGCTTTATTTCCGGGACTGCCCAAGACAACAATGACGCGCCCCTTAGGATGTTCACTTTTGGCAAATGCCAATAATGTTTTTAAACTTAAATAATTATGTGCATAGTCAACATAAACATGTGCACCATTCTGTTGAATTAGCTGATCCATACGTCCGGGAACGCGAGCTGCTTTTAAGCCAGTTTGCGCATCTTCGATTGAAGCACCAGTCAAAGCAGCTGCAATGATTGCGCTAGTCGCATTTTCTTGATTGAATCCGCCAGCCAGTAAAATATCATATTCTGCTTCGATGGGTAACTGTCCATGATGACTTGTCAAAGCAAAAGGATGACCTAATCCGGCTAAACTTGTGACTTGATAAGTTGTTTCAGGCGAGCGCCCATACACAATTGCAGGTATGTGATAAAGGTCAGCAGTTTCTTTCAACAGCTCGAAATAATCACTTTCATGATTCAAGACAACGGTTTTAGAATTTAAAATCAACTGACGTTTACAATAAAAGTAATCATCAAATGTTGGATGCTCGATTGGGCTAATGTGGTCGGGTGAAATGTTTAAGAAGATACCGACATCTAATGTTAGTCCATAGACGCGCTGTGTTTTATAAGCCTGAGAAGAAACTTCCATGACTAAATGAGTCATCCCATTCGTAACTGCTTCAGCCATCATTCGATACAAATCCAAAGATTCTGGTGTGGTCAAATGAGATTTAAAATAAGTTTGGCCATCTAGTGTTGTATTCATTGTCGAAAGCAAGGCAGTTTTCTTATTCGTTGTGTGGTCTAGGATTGCCTTGGTAAAATAAGCTGCTGTTGTTTTTCCTTTCGTGCCAGTGTAACCAATGACCTGTAGTTTTTGTTGTGGATAATCATAAAATGCCATGGCTAAAATGGCCATCGCTTTACGAATGTCGGTAACGATAACGCCCACAGCAGCTACTTCATAAGGCTGTTCAGCGACATAATAAGCTAGTCCTTGCGAAACAGCAGACTGTAAATACGCTTCTTTAAAGTTCAGACCTTTACAAAAAAATAAAGTTGATTCATCGACTTGACGAGAATCATAACTGATCGTTTCAAATGAAAAATTAGTTGGCGCAGTTAAATGCCAGCCTTGATTGGAAACAAATTCTTTTAATAGATTTTCTTTTAGTAACAATTCACGGACATCTTCTAAGGAGAAGCTCATTGATTGATCCCTCGCTTTGTTGAATTTTCTAACTAATTATAGCATAGCATGAAATGTTTTTCTTTAATGCAAGGTTCTTTTTAGGAAAATCGCTTAGGTTCAGATTACTTGAACAGAGTAGATACTTTTTAAGAAAAGAGCGTGTTGTAGACTAGCAAATTCAGTTGAAAAAGAAACCGAATTCAAAAAAAGCACATCTTCACAGAAAAACCATCGAAAAGAGATTGCTAGTTTCCTGTTTTACAATTAAAATAATAGTAATGTTTTGAAGAAAGTTGGAATAATTGAGATGAATAATCAAAGAGGACCGACAGAAAAAGTTTTAACTGCCCAAGAAAAAATGGCTCGAGGCTCTGCTTGGATGACAACAAGTAATATCCTTTCGCGTTTATTGGGTGCGATTTATATTATTCCGTGGTATGCCTGGATGGGCGAAAATGCAAAAGCAGCAAATGGTTTGTTTAACATGGGCTATAATATTTATGCGCTGTTTTTATTGATTTCAACAGCTGGGATTCCTGCGGCGATTGCCAAACAAACGGCTCGTTATAATTCATTAAATGAATATGGTACTTCTCGCCGACTTTTCTTCCGCGCTTTACAAATGATGGGGATTTTAGGCATTGTTTTTGCCGCGTTCATGTATCTTGCTTCACCTTGGCTTGCACATGCTTCTGGTGGCGGAGACGAATTGATTCCAACAATGCGTTCATTGAGTATTGCGGTATTGGTATTCCCATGTATGAGCGTAATTCGTGGGTATTTCCAAGGAAATCAAGACATGATGCCTTATGCACTTTCACAAATTGTTGAACAAGTTGCACGAATTTTTTACATGTTGTTGATGACGTTTATCATCATGAAGATGACTACAGGCGATTACGTGGCTGCAGTCACGCAATCAACGTTTGCCGCGTTTATCGGAATGTTAGTTAGTATTGTGGTTTTGCTTTATTATTTAAGAAAACAACAACCACTGATGAATCAGCATATTGAACATAGCAATAACCAAGTAAATGTAGCAACTAGAAAACTATTACTGGATACTATGAAAGAGGCTATTCCATTTATCATTGTTGGATCAGGGGTAACGATTTTCAAATTGGTTGACCAGTTTACGTTCATTCGAATCATGTCTGCCACGACGGAATATTCAAAGGCACAGTTGCTTGATCTATTTTCTATTTTTAGCGCAAATCCAGATAAGTTAACGATGGTGGTCATTGCCTTAGCAACATCGATTGCAGCGACGGGCTTACCATTGATTACGGAAGCCATCACATTGAAGGATCGTCCTGGTTTGGCTAAGTTGACTAGTGGCAATCTACAATTGTTTTCGTTTGTCATGTTTCCTGCTACCGCAGGTGTGATGTTGTTAGCTTATCCATTGAATACACTCTTTTACACACCAGATGTATTGGGCAGTAAAGTATTGGTCCAAGCAAGTTTTGTAGGCTTATTTTTAGGTTTGTATATGTTGATTTCTAATATGTTGCAAGGAATGTTTGAAAATCGTGCAGCTATTCGCTACTTGTTGATAGGCTTTGTCGTGAAATTAATTTTACAGTATCCTGCGATCAGAATATTTCAAGTTTACGGACCGTTACTAGCAACCATGATTGGTTTCGCTGTTTCTTGTATCTTGATTCTTCGTAAAATGCACCAAGTCGTACGTTTTCGAGTTGGCTTTGTTTGGCGAAGAACGTTGTTGATTTTTATCATGACGCTATTGATGTTGTTAGCAACAGGATTAACAAAGCAACTTTTAAGTTTATTCTTAAGCCAAGATAGTAAATTTGAATCATTGATTTTAGTCGTCAGTGTGGCTGGCGTGGGTGTAGCAGTTTATGGTTATTTAGCATTGAAAATTCGCTTGGCGGAGAAATTATTGGGTAGCAGTATGGTCCGACTACGTTATCGCTTACGAATCAAATAAAAAGAAAGAAGAGGAAGTTGCGACAAACGTCAATAGACTATTGTTGCAAGTTCTTTTCTTTTTAGAAAGTAGGAAAACGCATGCGTTTAGATAAATTTTTAGCCGATGTGGGGTTAGGCAGTCGAAAGGAAGTCAAAGGGTTAATCAAAAAAGGCCAAGTGACTGTTAATGGCAAAGTAATCAAAAGTGATAAGTTTCAGGTAAAAGAACTCTTAGATGAAATTGCTTATTTAGATGAAAAACTTATGTACCAAAAGAATTTTTATTATCTTTTAAATAAACCTGCGGGTGTGGTTTCTGCAACGCAAGATAACTATGATGAAACTGTTTTGGATTTGCTGAATGATTTTGATTATCGTGAGGATCTTTTTCCAGTAGGAAGATTGGATAAAGATACGGAAGGCTTATTGCTCATAACCAATGATGGTGCTTTGGCACATCGACTATTGTCGCCGAAGAAACATGTTGAAAAAGAATATTTTGCAAAAGTAGCTGGGGTGATGACGGCAGAAGATATTGATGCTTTTTCAAAGGGATTGGTCATCAGTCAAGGGGAAGAAACACTTCCTGCTGTGTTAACGATTGATGCAGTGAACGAAGCCGAACAAACGTCAGACATTCGTTTGATTCTTCATGAAGGAAAATTTCATCAAGTGAAACGAATGGTGAAAGCTGTTGGCAAAGAAGTGACTTACCTTAAACGAATCCGAATGGGAAATGTTGTATTACCTGCAGACTTAGGACTAGGTGAGTATCGGGAGTTGACGGCAGAGGAATTAGTAAAAATCCAAGAAAAGTAAACAATTAAAAAATTAGGTGCTATTCCTGCGTAAATACGCAAAAATAGGCAACCTCATTTAGTACAAATGAAAGGGGAGGAATCTGCTATATTCCTTCCTTTTTTTATTGATCAAACTCAAAAATAGGCAGCGACCAATTAAAAATAGTTCAATATCAGCTATAGTTTGTTTCATTATACCTATAATTTGTTTATTCAATCTTGTTTTTGAAAGCGCTATAATTACGGTGCGAACAAGTTGAAAGGAGTTTTTTGATGAAAAAAAGAAAGGGGTTAAAACATTTTTTCTCGATGGTTTGGCGTTTTAAAGCTTTGATTTTAATGGCTGTGCCTGGAATGTTGTGGATGATTTTCTTCTTCTATATTCCAGTGTTAGCAAACGTGGTTGCCTTTAAAAATTTCCATATCTCTGCAGATGGATTTTTGGCAAGTTTGAGAGAGAGCCCGTGGGTTGGTTGGGAGAATTTCAAATTTTTATTTTCTTCAGATCAGGCATTTTTAATTACGAAAAACACGATTTTGTATAATGTAGGATTTATTACACTAAACTTACTGATTTCGGTTGTTTTTGCCATTATCATGAGTGAATTAAGAAATAAAAAATTAGTAAAAGTGTATCAAACAATGTCATTACTACCTTATTTCTTGTCTTGGGTTATCATTAGTTACTTTGTTTATGCATTTTTGAGCCCAGATAAAGGAATTTTCAACCAATGGCTGTTAGGTCATGGAAGAGAAGCAATCAATTGGTACAATGAACCAAAATATTGGCCATTTATTCTATTGTTCATTGGGACGTGGAAAGGAATCGGCTATAATAGTATCATTTACTTTGCTTCAGTAATGGGAATCGACCCCACTTACTATGAAGCAGCTATGGTTGATGGCGCAAGCAAATGGCAACAAATCAAACATGTGACAATTCCTCAATTAGTACCGTTGATGTCGATTTTAACGATTTTAGCTGTTGGGAATATATTCCGAGCTGATTTCGGATTGTTCTATAATATTCCAAGAAATTCAGGCGCACTGTATGACGTGACTCAAGTATTAGATACGTATATCTTTAATGGGTTGACTTCTACAGGTGACTTTGGAATGACTGCAGCAGCCGGATTGTATCAGTCAGTTGTAGGATTTGTTTTGTTAATGACTACGAATGCGATCGCACGTCGTTTCGACAGCGAATCAGCATTGTTTTAGGAGGGGGATTCGATGAAAAAGAAAAAAGTAGAGCAGGTTCAAGTGCGAGCTTTCAGCAAACCAATGAATCTCTTTTCTAATTTATTGATCGCGATTTTTGCCTTCTCCTGCATCTTGCCGTTTCTATTTGTTATCGCGATTTCTTTGACAGATGAAACAGCGTTAGCAACTAATGGTTATAGTTTCTGGCCAGAAAAATTCAGTACATTTGGTTATACGTATCTATTTGGACAAATGCAAGAGAAAATTTTCCAAGCATTATTTGTAACAGTTTTAGTAACGGTTTTAGGAACTTTGATTAATAGCACAGCCACTTCATTGTATGCCTATGCAATCTCTCGTTCTAATTTCCCGTTCCGTCGTTTCTTTACAGTCTTTTGTTTAATTACCATGTTATTTTCACCAGGGATGGTAGCTAATTACTTGGTGATGACCAATTTGCTTCAATTAAAAGATACGATTTGGGCACTGATTTTGCCAATGGCAGTTAGCCCATTCAATATTATTGTGATGCGAACTTTCTTTAAACGCTCAGTCTCAGATTCAATTATTGAGTCTGCCAGAATTGATGGAGCAAGCGAGTTGCGAATTTTTATTCAAATCGTGTTACCTTTAGCTGTTCCCGGAATTGCGACAATTAGCTTATTTGCCGCATTAGGTTACTGGAATGATTGGTTCAACGCATTACTTTACATTCAAAATGATAACTTAGTCCCATTACAATACTTGTTGATGAAGATTCAAAGTAATATCCAATATCTCACACAAAATGCGGGAGCTGGAAGCCAGCTTGCTGGAGGTTTAGCAGCTGTACCAGGAGAATCAGCACGAATGGCAATCGTTGTTATCTCAACATTGCCAATTGCGATTAGCTACCCATTTTTCCAAAAACATTTTGTCAAAGGGTTAACGATTGGTGGAGTCAAGGAATAAATAATAAATTATTTTATTTAGGAGGAAGTAAGATGAAGTTATGGAAGAAACTAGCCTTTACAGGAGTTTCAGCGTTGATGGTTGGTACGTTAGCTGCTTGTGGTGGAGGTTCAAATGCAAGCAGTAATTCAGAAGGGTCTGACAGTATCACATTGCAGATGTATCAAATCGGGGATAAGCCAGATAATTATGATGCATTGATGGAAGTGGCGAATAAACGAATCGAAGACAAAATTGGCGCGAAGGTCAATATCAACTATATCGGTTTTGGGGACTACGAGAAAAAAATGAACGTAATCATTTCTTCTGGTGAAAACTACGATATCGCTTATGCAAATAACTATGTTTCTAATGCTCAAAAAGGTGCGTTTGCCGACCTAACTGAGTTAGCACCTAAATACGCTAAAGATGCTTATGATGCGTTAGACGAAGCCTATATTAAAGGAAATTTAGTCAATGACAAATTATATGCGCTTCCAGTAAATGGCAATGTGTTTGCTCAACAAGTGTTAACTTTTAACAAACCATTGTTAGATAAATACAATCTTTCAATTGATGGAATCGAATCTTATGCAGATGCCGAAAAAGTTTTACAAGAATTCCACAAAAAAGAACCAAATACAGCTGCTTTCGCCATTGGTCAAGGCTTCAAAGTTCAAGGTGACTTCGATTATCCATTAGGAAATACGTTACCATTTGCCATTGATTTAAATGGAGACAAAGCAAAGATTATCAATCAATACGACAACAAAACTTATGTTGACTTGCTTCGTACGATGCATAGCTGGTACCAACAAGGCTTGATTCCAAGTGATGCGGCAACAAGTAGCAAAGATTATCCTTTAGAAGGGAACACTTGGTTACTACGTGGCGAAACACAAGGGCCTTTCGATTATGGTGACACAATTTTAAGTAATGCAGCAAACCAAGAATTAGTTTCTAAATCAATCACTGTTCCTTTGAAATCAACAGGACAAGCACAAATGGCAAACTTCGTTGTTTCAAATACTTCAAAAAACAAAGAAAAAGCAGTTGAATTTTTAGGATTACTTAACAGCGATGCTGAATTATTGAACGGATTAGTTTGGGGAATTGAAGGCGAAGCGTGGGAAAAAGTAGACGGAACAGACGACAAGATCAAGTTGTTAGATGGTTACCAACCAAAAACACACATGTCTGCTTGGAACACAGGAAATAACGCAATTTTATACACACAAGAATCAATCACTGATGAAATGATCGCTACACGCGACAAATCAATTGAAGAAGCTGAAACTTCACCAATCTTAGGGTTCAGCTTTAATACAGACAGTGTTAAAACAGAAATCAGTAACATCTCAAACGTCATGAATCAGTATATGGATGGATTAAATACCGGAACAGTTGATCCAGACGAAACTTTGCCTAAATTGCTCGAGGCATTAGATAAAGCTGGTTACGAAAAAGTTTTAACTGAGATGCAAAAACAATACGATGAATTTCGAAAATAAATAAGTCTGACAGCGAGCGGTTCCATCTGCTCGCTGTTCTTTATATAATAAGAGAGAAAAGATTATGTTTTAAAAAGGAGATATTATGTTAGGAAAAGCTTTGGAGACATTGTTCATTCGTGTGTGGGTAGTTGTTAAACTAACACTTTTTTTCTGGTTGTTTAGTCTAGCAGGCGGGATTGTTTTAGGAATTGGACCAGCGTTGAAAACAATTAATGAATTATTTTATCACTATGAGTTTGAGTACAAAGACATAACACTTAAGCAAGGTTGGTACTGTTTTAAGAAATATTTTAAGCGAGGAAATTATTTGTTTTTCTTCTTTTTTGCAGGGTTAGCTATTCTAAGTTATAATCTTTATCTTTCAGTTCAAATACAAGGACTTTTATTTTTGGGAATTGATTTTATTTTGTTGTTTGGTTTACTTTATTTGTTTGCAACGTATCAATGGAGTTTAATTTTAGATAGTGAATATGAAATGACATTCGGCAATGTGATTAAGTTAAGTTTTATTTCAAGTTTATCGAGCTTTTCTACGTTGTTGAAGATGATTATTGGTAGCGGGATTATCCTTGCGTTGACGTGGCATTTCAAAGGTCTATTGTTATTTGGTTTGCTAGGTTTATTGACCGTATGGAATGTGTTGGCGACAAAAAAATGGCGCGAAGAATTAGCGGTTCGAATGGAAAACTATGAATAATCCATTCAAAGTTTTATTTTCAAAAGGGACGTTGCTCAACCGTTTGTTGCGTAAATACGCAGTAGTGATGACTGTACTCACAATTGGCGCAACAATTATTTTTAGTATCCATACTTGGAGTCAAAACCAAAATCAAGCAGAAAATGTCACCAATGAAGCACTGCAAACGACAAATCGAATGCTAAATGATAAAACAACATTAAGCAAAATTATCAAAGATCAACTTCTGGGAAGTCCAGAAAAAATCGAGAATGCGACAACTTATCTGACACAACCAATTGACCGGTATTTGATGTACGCATATACGCAACAAAGTAAAACCAATGAACTATTGTCTTTTCCAAATGAAATGTTGGATCTTTACGTCAACTATGAAGAGCTAAGTTCTCTCTACATTGTTTTTAGTCAACTGCCAGAATATTTTGAGTCTACCAGAGAACACAAAGCGGGAATTGTTAAAACGGGAACCCCGACATTAAAAAATGCTTTTTATATCAAAATGCCGATTACTCAAGGTGGCACGGAGCTGGGAAGCATCTTTGTTGGGTTCCAAAAGAAAGAATTGGAATCCAGTTTAGAAAGCCTGAATGCTTTTAATGGCTTATCTTTGTACATGATTTCTGGCTCTGCTAATCGTCTGTATACTTTTCATAGCGCAGGACTAGCACCAGAAAGCCGAAAGAAACAAGAAACACTGATTACACAAGAATTGGATAAGAATTCTGGACTCCCTTTATCGAAATTGGAAGAACATAACTTTGTTTCCTATCAGGAATTATCTGGTGAGTACCGTATACTAGCAACGCTAGACCAACGAAATGTTTATCGAGAAACTGCAAGAAGTCTGGCACCATTGATTATTGGCGTGATTCTTTTAGACAGTATTCTACTCGTATTCTTATATAAAACATTTAAACGTTATTCTCAGCAAATCGACGTAGTGATGCGTGCAATGAATGAAGCGGCAAATGGTAATCTGGACACGCGAATTGCCCAGGAACAAACGGAGTATGAGCTGAAAGATTTAGCGCAAGGTATTAATACTATGTTGGATAGCATCAACCAATACGTTGAAGATATCTATAAATTAGAAATCAAACAAAAAGATGCACATATGCGCGCATTACAAGCACAAATCAATCCTCATTTTCTTTACAACACATTGGAGTACATTCGAATGTATGCGTTGAGTGAGGGAAGCGAAGAACTTGCAGAAGTGGTCTATGCTTTCTCTGCATTATTAAGAAATAACACGAATCAAGAAACGAAAATTAGCCTTAAAGAAGAGCTGAATTTTTGTGAAAAGTATGTATTTCTCTACCAAATGCGTTATCCTAATCGTGTAGCCTATCATTTTTCGATTGAGGAATCACTAGAGCAAATTGAAGTACCGAAATTTGTAATCCAACCACTAGTTGAAAACTATTTTAAACATGGAATTGATTTTACTCGTTATGATAACGCATTGAGCGTAAAAGTTTTTCAACAAGGATCATTTGTACAAATTCAAGTGAAAGATAACGGTAAAGGAGTTACTCCAGAGCAGTTAGTGTCAATTGAAAATCGATTGGTACATCCAAAAGTCGAGTTACATGAATCAATTGGTTTGCAAAACGTAAATGAACGTTTACGCGCAAATTTCGGTAGCACGTACCGGATGCGATTGTTTGCGAATAAAGAAGGTGGCGTAACGATTAAAATTACATTTAAGAAGAAGGAGTCTGAAAATGTATAAAGTGTTGCTGGTTGATGATGAATACATGATTTTGAATGGATTGAAAAAAATTGTTGATTGGCCCAGTTTTGGATTTGAAATCGTAGCAACGGCAGAAAATGCTATGCAAGGGTTATTGGTTTTAGAAAAACAAGTTATTGATTTAGTTATTACAGATGTAACAATGCCAGAGATGAATGGTCTAGAATTTATTGAAGCAGCTCAAAAAGAGCAATATACCTTTGAGTTTATGATTCTTTCTGGCTACCAAGAATTTGAATACCTTAAAGGTGGTATGCAACTTGGGGCAGTTAATTATTTGATGAAGCCGGTGAATAAAACAGAGTTGATTGAAAGCTTAAAAAAAGTAAAAGAACGTTTGGATCAGCAAAATGAGCAAAAAAATCAGCAAGAAATTTATCAGGAACTTTTATTCAGTCAATGGTTAAATGAAGAGTTAGATGAAACCAGCGAAGAAGAGTTTTTGAGTGGATTACCTCAAGAGTCACAACAAATTTTATTGATTCAGCTAGAAAGAATACATGAATCTGCTATTATTCAATGGTTAAAAGAACAACAAGCAACTACTTATTATCAGCGAAGTTTTGGGGATGTGACTTGCTTCACCATTTTGCTTAGTCCCCAGAAAGTCGGGGACTTTTGTGACTATTTTCAAACGCAGTATGCACAACAAGATTGGCTGATTAGTGTGGGTGACGAAATAAAGGAAATAGATGATATTCCTGAAAGTTTTCGTCGGGCAAAAGACCAGTTGCATCTTCAACAGTTTTACGGTGAAGCCAGACGTGAAATCATTAGGTCCCTGCCTGCAGAAAATCAAGATCAGTTAATTGATTTTTCTACTTTTAGTCGCGCGCTTCAAAGTAATCAGTTAGATTTAGTTCAACAAATGATTCGTGAGTTTTTTGAACAATTCCAATCGGCAGTCATGACTCCCGAGGACATTCGGCACTTCACTTTCTTATTGTTTATGGATATTCAACGAGAGCTGATTACACTAGAAGATGATGAGTACTTGACAGGTATTCATCAAATAAATCAGGCAAAAAATGTGAATGACCTTCAAGAATTGTTGCTTTCCTTAGTTCGTAAGCAGCAAAAGCAAAAAAACTATAGTGAAAATATCAAGCAAGCGCTGCAAATACTGCACGAAAATTACCGGGAGCCGTTAACATTAAAAGAAGTATCCGAAAGTTTGCACCTAAATGTGATGTATCTCGGGCAACTATTTAAAAAAGAAACGAAAAAAAGCTTTTCTACCTACTTAAATCATTTACGGATGGAGCAAGCAAAATGGTTGCTACTTCACAGTGAACAAAATATCAATGAAATTTCAAACGAGATTGGCTACAACAACACCACTTATTTCTCTAAATTATTTAAGAAAATTGTGGGACAATCACCAAAAGAGTACCGAGAAAAGCCCCTTACTTAGTTTAAAGAAAAAAGTAGGGAGTACAGTGTTTAGACGTAGGAACTTCTATATAGGTTGAATTGCTGATTTTGGAATGATAATGACTGAGTAAAAAAGACAATCAAAAAGACTGAGCCCAAACGAAAATATGTTTTGGTTCAGTCTTTTTTTATGAAAATAAAAATCAAATTTTATTTTTGCACGTAGTTTATTGTGAAGGCTTATTAGGTTAAAGAAAACGGTAAAGCATCGGCCGCGTATTTTTTGGGGTGAGGAACAGTACCTAAGTGATAACGAATTGTTCCTCCTGTGAGTAAGTCTTCGTGTGTAAAGAATAACTTAGAATGCATTTGATCATTACGGTCAACTTGATGAACAAACTGTTGTTGTGGTTGATTTGGTGAACTTTCAATCGTAAGTGTCTGACCGTTTGCAAGTTTTAGTTCAACGTGATCGAACAGTGGCAAACCAATAACATATTCTCCAGAACCAGGTGTGACTGGATAAAAACCTAAACTGCTAAAGATATACCAACCTGACATGCTACCATTATCTTCATCACCGGGATAACCTGTCGGTGAATCATTGAAGGTTTGAGTCAACAATTGTTTAATTAACGGTTGAGCCATCTCTGGTTTACCAAGATAACTGAATAGATAAGGGTAGTGGAAGCTAGGTTGATTTGAGATAGCCAGTTGTCCAAATTCAATAGCGGCCATTTCACTCATTTCATGGATTTCAAATCCGTATCCACCAACTTCAAAGGAAGGAGATTGATTACAAAGCTTGATTAATTTTTCTTGAAAAGCAGCTTCTCCACCATGTTCACGAATCAAACCATTAAAATCTTGGTAGACGGCAAAGCTACTTTGCCATGCACTTCCTTCTGCATAATCTTGACCCCAGCGAGTCGCTGAGAAGTTTTCTCTAAATTGTTGATTCGTATCTTTTGCACGCATGAACCCAACGGTAGGGTCAAAAATATTACGATAGTTTAAGGACTGTCTTTGATAAAAAGCGCTGGTCTCATGATCCCCCAGTATAGCAGCAACTTGGCTGATACAAAAATCGCTATAAGCATAATCTAAAGTATGATTGACTGATTCATGATAGGTACTAGGAACATAGCCATATGTTAAATAATCAAGTGTTCCTTGGCGCCCATAATTAGGTAACTCACTTTGGACAGTAGCGCTTTTTTTCATTGCTATTAAAAATTCAGGCATCAAATCACTACGAATTCCTTTTACTGCGGCGTCAGCAATTACCGCATCAATCAATGTTCCGGGCATTAAACCTCGTTCATCAGGCGATAGCCATTTTGGCAAAAAGCCCGTTTCTCGATAACTTGTAAGAAAGCCCTCAAGCATTTCCTCATATTTTTCAGTGGCAATCAATGAATAGAGTGGGTAGACCGTTTTATACGTATCCCAAAATCCATTATTTGTATAAAGAACACCAGAGCGAATAGTTTTGCTGAATGTATCATAGTGAATTTTTTCGCCATCCTTAGTTACTTCATAGAATGTTTGAGGAAAGAGAAATACACGATACAAGTTATGATAAAAAGTACTTACTTGTTTTTTATCATGATGACTGATTTTAATTTTATCGAAATATTCTTGCCAAATTTGGCGATTTTTTTCCAGGTATTCATCAGGCGACTGTGCAGACTCTCTCAATAAATTTACCTGTGCTTGTTCTTCGCTAATAAAAGAAGTACCAAAGCGAATCGTTTGCTGTTCGATCGAGCCAAACGACAACAAAATAGAAGAACTATTCTCTGGAATTGCTAACTCAGTGTCGAATAATGGTTGTTCAAAGGAAAGGATAAAGTGAAAGCGAAAATCAGGATCCTCACATCCAGAAAAGTTGATGAGATAACCAGTAATTGTATGCGAGTCTACAACATTTAACTGGTATCGCTCAGGAAAAGTCAAAAGTAAACCGCTATCATTTTTGTGATAATCAATCGTAAGTACACCACCATACATACTAGGAATCAACGTGGATGAAATTTCATAACGCAGTTGATTGATTGACAGATGCGTAGGGCAAAACGTGCTTTCTTCTGGTCGATAAGAACTCTGAGCATGAAAAAGACTGTTTTCAGGTAGAGTACCACTAACTGGTGTCATTAGGAAATGACTGAAATCACCCATCCAAGGACTAGGTTGATGTGTTAAACGATAACCTTGAAAGACACGGTCTTCTGGGTGGAACCACCAACTTCCTTTTTGGTCGGTTGTTTGTGGGGCAAAATAATTCATTCCAAACGGAACGCCTGTATAAGGCAGGCAATTTCCGTTTGAATAGTTGGACTGGTTGGCAGTCCCGTGGCGAGTATCAATTTGTTGAATGTTCATTGTTAAGCTCCTTCGTTGAGTGTCTTGTTATTAATGTGACTGGGTATTTGGTATCTGCTGGTGATTCTTTGGTTTCAAGCCAATGAATCAACTTTTCTCCAGCAGATTTTCCAAGTTCTTTGAAATTTTGGGCAATAGTTGTCAAAGGCGGATCAACTAAAGCTGCAGCTTGAATATCATCAAAACCGATAATTGAAAAATCAGCAGGAACTGAAAAGCCAGCTTGTTTCAATTGGTTCATTGTTTGAATGGCAACAAGATCATTTTCACAGACAAACGCAGTAAGTTGGTGTTCTTTGATATAGTTTAATAACTCTTTATTCGTTGCTTTTTGGTCGTCAAGCGCAGTATGAAAAGCTAAATTAGCTTTATCAAGAGCTTCAAGATAGCCTAAATAGCGCTGACGAACTGATTGTGGATGAGTTGGTTCGCCAAATAAGAAGCCAATTTTTTGATGACCGTCAGCAATCAATTGATTTGTGGCTATCGAGCCGCCGGCGAAATTGTCTGAAAGAACGGTTGGAAATGGTAGTTCATAAATTTTCTTATCCAAAATAATGACTGGAAAATCTTTCAGTGAAAGTTCAAACAATAAATCTAAGTGTTGCTCCGTATCGATAGCGTAGTAAATCAATCCATCGAATTCATCCATCACTTCTTTTGCCGTTTTTGTTTGGAGAAAATCAAGAGAGGTCATCAATACGTCAAATTGATTTTCTTGCATAATTGGATTCAATCCTTCAGTGAAATCACCAACGGACAAATCAGTTAAGAACGGAAATAAAAAGAGAATTCTCTTTGTTTTTTGAATGTGGACAGCCGAGGTCTCTGGATTGTCTGCTTTGACAAAGCTGCCTTTTCCACGAATTCGATAAATCAAACCAAGTTGTTCCAATTCTGTTAATGCTCGTTTGGATGTGATTCGACTTACTTGATATTTTTGAGAAAGTTCTTTTTCAGTAGGAACTTGGCTATCAATGGCTAAAGTTCCATCAAGAATTGCGTTGTGTAGATCGATAAATATTTTCTTATATAATGGTTGCTCCATAATAACACCTCTTAATGATATATCATGTATAAATAATAGCATAAATAAAGCAAAAGTAAACAATAAAAAATATTATGAAAGCGTAGACAAAAAACGAATCAAGAAGTATAATCTACTAAGATATATCAAATAGAAAAGAGGATATTGAGAGATGCCGTATAAAGATATACCAAAATCAGTTGAAGAATTCATGGGAAAAATTGAACAGAAATGTGGAAGTGAGCATGCAGATTGGGCTAAAAATTTTTGTACTGCGTTTGCTAATACATTGTTAACCACAGTAAAGCGACATTCTGATGGAACAACTTTCTTGCTAACCGGTGATATACCAGCTATGTGGTTAAGAGATTCCACTGCACAAGTACGCCCTTACTTAGTGATTGCCAAAGAAGATAAAGACTTAGCAGCAATGATTAGTGGGTTGGTAAAGAAACAATTCTTTTATATCAACATTGATCCGTATGCGAATGCGTTTAATGAAGAAGCGAACGGGGCGGGACATCAGAGTGACCATACTGAAATGAATGATTGGATTTGGGAAAGAAAATATGAGATTGACTCATTATGTTATCCTGTTCAACTTGCCTATCTTTTATATAAAAATACGGGGCAAACAGATCAGTTTGATGATTCATTTGTTTCAGGAATCGAAAAAATTCTAAATGTTTTTCAAACAGAACAAGACCATACTAAGTCACCGTATCGATTTGAACGTGATACTACTCGTCTGGAAGACACGCTTGTTAATAATGGGAAAGGTGCAAAAGTGGTACCTACAGGAATGACCTGGTCAGGTTTTCGACCAAGTGATGATACTTGCCAATATGGGTATTTAGTCCCATCGAACATGTTTGCTGTAGTCGTTTTAGGATATATTGAAGAAATTTTTCAAACAGTGTTATCAAATAATCAAATCGTAGCAAAAGCTACCACATTGCGAGAAGAGATTCAACGAGGGATCGAAGTGCATGGTAAAACTAAAAATCAAGCACAAGAGACTATTTTCGCATACGAAGTGGATGGTCAAGGAAATACCTCAATCATGGATGACAGCAATGTACCAAACCTAATGGCTGCTCCTTACCTAGGCTATTGTTCTTCGAAAGACGAGACGTATTTACAAACAAGAAAAACGTTGCTTAGCCCAGAAAATCCTTATTTTTATGAAGGAAAGTACGCAAAAGGAATCGGTTCTTCTCATACGCCTGAAAATTATGTTTGGCCAATTGCTTTAGCAATGGAAGGCATGACCACTGATGATCGAAAAGAAAAAGAGCGAATTTTAGATTTATTAGTAGCTACAGATGCTGGAACAAACTTGATGCACGAAGGTTTTGATGTGGATAACCCTAACAATTACACAAGAGAATGGTTTTCTTGGGCAAATATGATGTTTTGTGAATTAGTAATGGATTACTTTGATATTCGAGTAGAAAAATAGGAGCGATTAGATGAAAAAGAAAGTATATATTATTTCCCACAGTCACTGGGATCGAGAATGGTACATGGCTTATGAACAACACCATATGCGTCTAGTTGAATTAATGGATGATTTATTAGAACTTTTTGAGAATGACCCTGAATTCAATAGTTTTCACTTAGATGGACAAACAATTATTTTAGATGATTATTTACAAGTAAGACCGGAGAAAAGAGCGTTAGTTCAACAAGCGATTGATGCGGGTAAGCTACGTATTGGACCATTTTATATTTTGCAAGATGATTTTTTGATTAGCTCAGAATCCAACGTTCGTAATATGTTGATTGGGTTCGAAGAAACGCAAAAATGGGGTGTTCCAGTAATGCTGGGCTACTTCCCAGATACATTTGGAAATATGGGGCAAACACCTCAAATGATGAAGCAAGTTGGGATTGAAGCAGCAGCATTTGGCCGCGGAGTAAAACCGATTGGCTTTGATAATCAGGTGCTTGAGGCAGAAAATTATTCCTCCCAATATTCTGAAATGAAATGGAAAGGGCCTGATAACTCAGAAATTTTTGGTTTATTATTTGCTAATTGGTATAGTAATGGAAATGAAATACCAGCTGAAGAACAAGAAGCCAAGGCATTTTGGGATCAAAAGTTAGCTGATGCAGAACAATATGCTTCAACTGAACATTTATTAATGATGAATGGTGTCGATCATCAGCCTGTTCAAAAAGATATATCAAAGGCAATTGCATTAGCAAATCGTTTATATCCAGATTACGAATTTATTCATTCTAATTTTACCGACTATTTAGCAGCAGTAACAAATGATTTACCTGAAGATTTGGGGACCGTAGAAGGCGAATTAACGAGTCAAGAAACAGATGGCTGGTATACCTTGGCAAATACTGCATCTGCGCGCGTGTATTTAAAACAATGGAATACGAAAGTTCAAAGACAATTAGAAAATATTGCTGAACCGTTAGCGACAATGGCATATGAAGTTTCGGGAAGCTATCCTCATGATCAATTAGATTATGCTTGGAAAACATTAATGCAAAATCACCCACATGATAGTATTTGTGGTTGTTCAGTGGATTCTGTTCATCGAGAAATGATTACACGATTCGAAAAAGCAGACGAAGTTGGGAAATTTGTAGCAGAAGAAGCAATGAGGCAGTTGTCGCAAGTTATTGATACAAGCGAATTCCCAGAGGATACGTATCCTTTTGTTGTAATCAATACAGCTGGAACAGCGAAAACTGGTGAAGCTGTGATTGAAGTCGAGTTGGAACGTAAAAAGTTTGCTGAAGGATTACCAGAGACATTGTTTAAAGAATTGGAAGATGCGCCTGTTAAGAGCTATCATGTTGAGAATGCACAAGGAGAAATCATTCCCGCAATTGTATCTGAAGCAACTGTTCGTTTTGACTATGACTTACCGAAAGATCGGTTCCGGATACCTTATATGGAAAAAGTAGTGACTGTAACTATTCCGCTAGAAGAAATGGCTGCTTTTTCATGGGAGACATTTACGTTAGCTGAAGGAAAAGCCCCAATCGCTATTACTGATTCGATGGTCAGTGACCAAGGACGAGTAATCGAAAATGAATTGCTCAAAATCAAAATTGAAGAGAATGGTTCATTAACGGTGTTGGACAAAAAAATGGATCGTCAATTTGAGGATATGCTTGTTTTTGAAGATACGGGTGATGTTGGAAATGAGTATATCTATAAACAACCAAGTGACACCGCCCCAATTCTTTCAAACCAACAAGGGGATTCTCAAGTAGAAATTTTAGTTGATACACCAGAGATTGCTCAAATCCAACTCATTCAGACCATGATGATTCCAGTTTCTGCCGATGAACTTCTAGAAAGGGAACAACAAATGGTAGTTGAATTCCGTTATCGTAAAGCGAAACGAGCAAAAGAATTAAAACCATTATTAATAGAAACAAAAATTACTTTAAGGAAAAATAGTCGGAAAATCGACTTTGAAACGACGATTGACAATCAAATGAAAGACCATCGCTTACGCGCGCTATTTCCAACGAAGTTACATGTGGAACACCATGAAGCAGATAGTATATTTGAAGTCGTTACGCGACCAAATAAAGTTTCCGCAAGCTGGGAAAATCCAACGAATCCGCAACATCAACATGCATTTGTTAATCTTCATGATGAAAATTATGGTGTCACAATTGGAAACTATGGCTTAAATGAATACGAAATTGTAGATGCAGGTCAAATTGCATTGACCTTATTGCGTTGTGTTGGTGAGTTAGGGGACTGGGGATATTTCCCAACTCCCGAGGCACAGTGTTTAGGACAACAACACTTCCAGTATAGTATGGAAATTCATGAACCAAATGAAAAATTCGCATCTTATCAACACGCGTATGCTGCGCAAGTTCCATTTACGACGCAACAATTAGCTAATCAACAAGGTGAATTAAGCAGCAAAAATAATTATTTAGAAGTGGATGCTAAAACGTTTGCAATTACTGCTTTGAAGCGAAGCAAGTTTAATGATAAAGTAGTACTGAGAGGATTCAATCTGTCAGGAAACGAAGAAGAAATGGTTGTTCAAAAACCAGGGACAACTAATAGATTGTTGAATCTTTTAGAAAAAGACAGTAAGCAAACGATTGAGCCGACATTGATGCCTTATGAAATTCGGACAATCGGATTCGAGGAGGAAAAGTAAATGTACGGCGGAATAGAAGCAGGTGGCACAAAGTTTGTTTGTGCAGTGGCGAATGATCAACATGAAATTATGGAGAAAGTAAGTATCCCTACAACGACTCCAATAGAAACGTTGCAACAAGTGTTTGCTTTTTTTGACAAGTTTGACTTATCTGCTATGGGGATTGGGTCTTTTGGCCCGATTGGCATTGACCAAACAAAAGATAACTATGGATATGTTTTAGCAACACCTAAAAAAGGTTGGGCTGATTTTGACTTTTTAGGGAGTGTTAAAGCACGTTATCAAATTCCAATTGCGTGGACAACGGATGTTAATGCTGCTGCCTATGGCGAATTGAAGAAAGGTGCAGCACAAGGAAAGAATAGCTGTATCTATCTAACCGTTGGTACTGGGATTGGTGCAGGTGTTGTTTTGAATCAAGATATCTTTTCGGGGATTGCTCATCCGGAAATGGGTCATATCTGGGTGAAACGTCATCCAGATGATACTTACGCTGGTACTTGTCCTTATCATGGGGACTGTTTGGAAGGTTTGGCGGCTGGTCCTTCATTAGAAGCAAGAACCGGAATCAAAGGTCAAGATTTACCGGTAGACCATCCTGTGTGGGATATCCAAGCATTCTATATTGCACAAGCTTTAATCAACTATACATTAACTTTAGCACCAGAAAAAATTATCCTTGGTGGTGGCGTAATGAACCAAGATCATTTACTACAAAAAATTCGTCAACAATTTGTTGAATTAATGGCAGGATATATGGAAGTTCCAGAAGCTAGTGAATATATTGTTCGCTGGGGCTTGCCGAATGAAAGTGGGATTATTGGTAGTTTATTATTAGCCGAAAAAGAGTATCGACAAAAATAAAATTTCAAAAAAGTGGTTGAAATAAGAGCAGTCAACTCTGATAGATAAGAAGGATAATCTGAAAATAGCTTTATCTGTTTTTGAGATTATTCTACTCATTTTTGAGAGATTTACTTTCGAAAAGCCATTTATTCGTAAAAAAGTGTCTGGAGCATAATCATTTTGATTAATGTCACAGACACTTTTTTGTTTTCTCAAGGCCTACCATAGTCCAGGAGTTGCTCTAGCGATAATCGTTTCTTGTGTGAATGGATGTGTCAAATGAAGTTCAATTGCGTGAAGCATCATTCGTTGCGCTGGCCGTGACTGATAAAGTGGATCGCCTACAATTGGATGACCTAGGCTTTCGAGATGAACCCGAATTTGATGTGTCCTCCCAGTAGCTAAAACACAATAAATTTGTGTTTGTGTCGGTAGATTTTTTGCAACGGTTACGCGGGTTGTTGCTGTTTTCCCGTTACGTTCATCAATGACTTGTTTTCGTCGGTTGTGTCGATCGCGTCCAATTTTCTTGGTGATGGTGATATCTTTGGTTAACTTTCCCCAAACGATAGCTTGGTAGCGTCGATAAATCTTCTTTTGTTCGACTAATTGGCTTAAAATAGGCAGAATAAATGGGTTTTTAGCGAATAAAATAGCGCCACTGGTTTCTTGATCTAAGCGATGTACAACATATGGTTTTTCATCTTTCGGAGCTAGATAAGCAGCTAAATCATTTAATAAGGTTCCAGTTTCTTTTGCGTTATTGGGATGGGTTTTTAGACCAGCTGGTTTATTTACAATCACTAATTGATCGTCTTCATAGAGCGTGTGGATTTTTTGAGGATCACCAAAGATGATTTCTTGATGACTGTAGTCACCTTCTTCAAAATGTAAAGTAATTGTGTCGCCACCGCGGATTTCTGAATGAAAAGGAGCGGGCTGCGCATTTACCCAAACATTTCTTCGGGTACGCAAAAAATGACGAACTTTTTTTGGTACTAGCCATTCTCGCTCTAATAATTCTTGGATAGTTGTTGCTGAGTGATCAGCGGGTAATGTAATTGTGATTTCCATAACGGAGCTCCTTTCGTCGAAGTCAGTTTTATTTTACCATTTTTAAAATATATTTAAGAAAAAGATTAAATCAATCAGCTACTTATTATGCTAAACTACCGTCATTAACTACAAAACTTACATCTTAAGCAGGAAGAAAGGCGCAGTTAGTTGTGGTAAACTGACCGTGTGAATAAAAAGATAGGAGAACATGCAAATGGATTTTCAACGCGTTTGGGAAAAAATAAAAGCTTCTTTGATTAGCTTTTGGCGCTGGATTAAGCCATATTTGAGCCGATTTCATAAATGGCGAAGGCGAATTTGGAAAAAATATCATATCAATAAAGTTATTCTTTTGTTGGGACTGATTTTTATTTTGGTAACGAGTGTTTATTTGTTTATTTTAGCAAAACAAGCAAATGTGGAGACTTTAAAATCAGGATTAAGCCAATCTACTGTTATTTATGATAAAGATAATGAAGAAGCAGGTACACTTTATGCTCAAAAAGGGACTTACGTAGAACTAGATGCAATTTCTCCGTATATTCAAGATGCAGTTATTTCTACGGAAGATCGAAATTTTTATAATCATCATGGATTTGATGTGAAGGGGATTGCTCGAGCAGCAGTTCGTATGCTTACTTCAGGGAGTACCGCTGGTGGTGGAGGGAGTACGATTACGCAACAATTGGCAAAAAATGCGTATTTAACACTCGATCAAACCTTTGATAGAAAAGCAAAAGAGCTGTTTCTAGCGATAGAAATAGAAAAGAAATACAGTAAAGAAGAAATTTTAACTATGTATTTGAATAACGCTTATTTTGGTAATGGTGTTTGGGGTGTTCAAGATGCTGCAAGGAGATATTTTGGTGTCAATGCGAGTGACGTAACATTGTCAGAGGCGGCAACAATTGCGGGTATGCTTAAAGGACCAGGTATTTATAATCCAATTGATAACCCAGAAAATGCTAATAATCGAAAAAATACTGTGTTGAGTGTGATGAAAGAAAACGAAAAAATCACAGCAGAACAAGCCAGTGTGGAGAGCCAAACGAACATTACGGATTATTTAAATGACACGTATACGGATTCGGAATCAGGTTATCGCTATCCTTATTATTTTGATGCGGTAATTGATGAGGCTGTGGAAGCATATGGACTGGATGAATCAGATGTAATGAACAAGGGGTATAAAATATATACTGCGTTAGATCAAAATTATCAAAAGCAGTTAGAAGCGACTTATCAAAATGGACAGCTATTTCCGGCAGATGCTTCGGACGGGGCAATGGTTCAATCTGCGTCTGTTGCATTGAATCCGAAAAATGGTGGTGTACAAGCCTTGGTGGGGCGGCGTGGAGAACACGTCTTCCGTGGATTTAATTTTGCAACACAAATGAAAAGGTCGCCAGGTTCGACAATTAAACCATTGAGCGTGTACTCAGCTGCTTTAGAGTCTGGCTACTTACCTTCTAGTACTTTGCAAGACGCACCACAAAGTTACTATGCTGCTCAAAATTATGATGGTACGTATCAAGGTGAAGTACCAATGTATCAAGCAGTAGCTCAAAGCTTGAACTTGCCAGCTGTTTGGTTACTCCATGAGATTGGTCTTCAAAAAGGGTATGATAAAGCAGAAGAATTCGGGTTAAGCTTATCAAAATCCGATAAATACTATGGTTTAGCATTAGGTGGCTTAGAAAAAGGTGTATCACCGTTAACGATGGCCGGAGCCTATAGTGCTTTTGCGAATGATGGGCAGATGTATTCGCCACATTTGATTACGAAAATCGTTGATTCTACAGGTGCAGTTATTGTAGATAATACGGACAAAAAACCTAAACAAGTGATTTCAAAAGAAACAGCAGAACAAATGACAAGTATGCTGCTTGGCACATTTTCTAATGGAACAGCAGTTGCTGCAAATCCAGCTGGTTATACGGTTGCTGGTAAAACTGGTACTACGGAAACGAATTTTGATGCCACTAAAGCAAATGATCAATGGATTGTTGGCTATACACCAGACGTAGTTATTTCAACTTGGATGGGTTACGAAGAGTCCAGCGAATTGCACTACTTAGAAGGAACGAGTGGGAATGTTGTGGGCCGAGTCTTTAAGTCTGCTGCAGAAGGAATTCTTCCTTATACTTCAAATACAAGTTTTAGTGTCGCGGATGCGTATGCAACAGGCGGAGAGGTCGTCCCAGCAGATCAAGTGGGCAATCCATCAGAAGCAGAGGACAATCCTGGGAAATGGAAAGAAAACTTAGATCAATATGGCGAGAAAGCAAAAGAAGGATTGAAGAACTTTGGTGACTTTGTAAAAGACGGCGTACAAGGAATTGGCGATGCAGCCAAAGATTTGTGGCGGAAATATCAAAGTGAGTAGTTCTTTGAAAACGGATAGCTGCATGTTACAATGAACTCAACTACTGAAAGAAAAGAGGCAATATTATGTCAAATATCTATGATAGCGCGAATCAAATCGAACGCGAAATTCGTGAACTTCCTGAATTCAAAGCTTTACAAGAAGCATACGGTAAAGTAAAAGAAAATAAAGAAGCGCATGAACTATTTAAAAACTTTCAAGCAATGCAAATTGAATTACAGGAAAAACAAATGCGTGGCGAAGAATTCTCTGATGAAGATGCAATGAAAGCACAAGAAATGGCTATGAAAATTCAATCAGAATCAGTTATCAATGATTTAATGGAAAAAGAACAAGGTTTTAGTACAATTATTAATGATTTAAATCGAATCATCATGACACCAGTACGTGACCTATATAGCGAATAATTAATAGTAAATAGAAAAGAGCAGGGCTGATTGCAGTCCTGCTCTTTTTTTGCTTCTAGCTAAGTAAAATTCTTTCTCTAGTTTTTTATCAACCAACATAATGCAAGGAAATAACAATATTGTGAATATAAAAATAAAAAAATGAAGGGTATAATTTTGAAAGCGATTACCAAAAAGGAAAAGGAGTGACTGGAATGCTTTCGCAACAAGTAGTTTCTGAGGAGACAATCAATAAGAAAACAAGTGCGTTTGGTTTGAAGGACAAAATTGGTTACATGCTTGGTGATTTAGGGAATTGTTTTATTTTAGGATTGGTTAATAGCTTGTTGATGATTTATTACACAAATGTCCTTGGTGTTTCTGGAGCAATAGTAGGTACGCTTTTTCTAGTTTCAAGAATGTTAGATGCATTTGCGGATGTTTTCGTTGGACGGCTACGTGATATTTCTAAGGTAACAGAAGTTGGACGATCTATCCCGTAGATTCGCCGAATGAAGTATCCGTTTTGTACCGTAACAGTTCTAATGTTTTTGCCTATTATTCAGCATTTACCAATGTTGGACAAGATGATTTATATTTTTGTTTCATACATTGTGTATGGTATTTTTCTTTCAATAATTAATATTCCTTATGGGGCAATGGCGGCAGCAATCAGTTCAAATCCGGATAATCGGTCTTCGTTGTCGATTTTCAGAAGTATTGGATCAGCAATCGGTGGATTAACTACGGGTTTCTTTATTCCAATATTAATGTATACGCAAAATAAAAATGGTCAACAGATTATCTCAAGTGAACGCTTTTTCTGGATTGCCATTGGCTGCGCGTCAATAGCTTTTCTAGCATATATCTTAACTTGTAAGCTATCCACGGAGAGGGTAAGAGTAGAAAAAAAGAAGAGATTCAAGCAACCAGGTTGGTTAAAGACTTAATTTCGAATCGTGCACTAGTAGTACTAGTTGTTGTGGACATTTATATTGTGATCAATCAAATTTTAGCTGGGACAATTATGACCTATTTAATTAATGGCTACTTCCATAATATAAAGAAGCAAAGAAGCAATGTCGATTGCTTTATTATTCAGGTATGGAACGGTCGTTGTATTGTCCCCTTTTGCAACGGCGTTGACAAGAAGGTTTGGTAAGAAAGAAGCAAGCGTTGTCGCTCTAAAGTTTTCTTCTATTGTATTTATTGATGTACTTTTTACATATTACAAATGCATGGGTATACTTGTTCCTACTATTTATTGCGACATTGGGAACAGGATTATTCAATTTGATGGTGTGGGCTTTCATTACAGATGTAATTGATTATCATCAATACACAACGGGATTACGAGAAGACGGAACAGTTTACGGCTTCAATTCTTTTGCTAGAAAATTGGGACAAGCATGTGCAGGGCAATTGATGGCTTTATGTTAACGATGATTGGATAGCAATCGTCTTCAGTAGGCGGAACAATTCAGTCAGCTTTAGTGAAAGAACGTATTTATACGATTGCTAATTTATTGCCAGCAGTTTGTTTGCTATTATCTGCGCTGATTTTACTTGTTGGTTATCCACTCAATAAGAAAGAAACGATTAAAATGGGTGAAAAATTAAAACAAATCAATCGTTAAGTTGCGAATGGATAGAATTTAAAATTAGGTCAAACAAAATGTAAAATTTTGCTTGACCATTCTTTTTTTTTATGATAGAGTGAATGAGTTGTTGAAAAACAACTAGAAGTTAAAATAATAATTTCAAAAAGTTGTTGACGTGTGAATTATCATATGATAAGATAACTAAGTCGTTTAAAAAGGACTGCTTATGAAGCTTGATTTCATCAAGAAAAACTTCAAAAAAAGTTCTTGACAAATAACAAACGATGCGATATATTAAGTGAGTTGCTGAAAGATTTCTCAAACGGAATCAAAA
>WPCI01072169.1_pt1 | contig 42366 bp, 36 predicted proteins | sample 5399871 | NCBI WGS metagenome assembly WPCI01 (sample SAMN12869469, study PRJNA574797) | sludge metagenome | isolation source: wastewater treatment of pH7 | place: China:Beijing | collected 2019-05-20 | reverse complement strand
TCTTCAGAAAATAGTTGTAATTCATCTTGAATCGAAAGATTCATAAAAAATGTCACCCTTTCTAGCTAGCTTTTTAGAAAGAATAACGTTTTTTGTCACTTGGGGGTAGTGAAAATTCTTAAGTTGATGGGCATGTGGCGGTACCCCTATAAGGATTGTAAATTGGTTGAATGTAGTCCCTCAAAATTACCTTCTCCTAAAAAAGAAAATTCTCATGCAACAATAGAGAAAGTAAACATCTGTTTAAAAAGGTATACCTTTATAAACGGTAGGCCTATATCTACGAAACACTGAAATATCAAGTTTATAAAGGTGATGCGAGTGATTTTATAAACGTTTATTTTAAATGAATACCTTTATAAACAAAAGTGGTATAATTGTGGTAACAAATGTAAGGAGAATACCAAACGTGGCGAATATTTATGGATATATACGTGTAAGTACAAAAGAGCAAAATGAACAACGTCAATTACATAAGATGATGGAACGAGGGGTGGAAGCTCGACGTATTTTTGTCGATAAAGCAAGTGGAAGACATTTTGATCGTCCTCAGTATCAATTATTACGAAAAATATTAAGTAAAGGTGATATTGTTTACATAGATGCTTTAGATCGTATGGGTCGAAATTATGATGAGGTAATTTCGGAATGGAAGTACATAACAAGAGAATTGCAAGCAGATATTGTTGTTTTAGAAAATGAAACGCTGTTTGATAGTCGTAAGTTTCGCGATATGGGGGATATGGGACGCTTAATGGAAGATCAATTTTTATCTTTGCTTTCCTATGTTGCAGATCAAGAACGGAAAAAGATTCGTCAGCGACAAGCCGAAGGGATTGCTGTAGCTAGATCTCAAGGAAAGCATTTAGGACGTCCTCCATTTAACCTTTCAACATTAAGTCAAAAGCAACTATTTATAATAGAAGAAACTTATCCAAAGTGGAAAAAAAGAGAAATAACGAGTGTTAAATTTATGGAACTACTAGAATTTAAGAAAAATACTTTTTATAAGATACTAAAAGAATATGAAGGCAACAAATTACAACCTAAATAAAAAGATACCTGTTACCCTTGCAATAATTTCAAGGGTAAACTATTGCATCTAACATTTTACAATCTTCTATATTCTTTAATATAGGAACCATAATCACAAGCAAAAGGGGAAGAATATTGGTGGTTCTTCCCTTTTTGCTTATTTTTTAAAGGTTTCTACTCTAATACAATAAAAAAAGAACTTGTAGAAATCACTACAAGTTCTTTTTGGGGCTGAAGCGAATACACAGGACACATAAATTATCCCATTATTCATAACGCGGAAACCACATTGATCACAGAACAATTCCATTATATAACAATATTCAGAATCTTAGCGTTTAAAAATTATTTAAATTCACAAGCGAAAGTCCGTCTTTCTCCTAAAAATCTCTCTTTTCTTAAAAAATATACCCAAAAGGATTCCTAATGGCATAACCTATCTAACTTTATAGACTACACCACTATTGAAAATTCTTTTTATTAGGTAGTTTTATAATTTTTATTTTTTAAGTTTACTAGATTTACTATAAATGCTACAAAAAATCCGACTGATAAAATAACTCTCAACCAATCAAATTTATGATCTGTATACAGTAAAGAAATAAATTCCAACGTATTAGTTGTAAATAGTATTCCAAATATCCACATGTTGAATTTTAATAGTTTTAAACTCTGCATAATATTCACTCCAATTTTTAAATGATTATTTTTATTATATAATATAAATAGGAGAGAATTTAATAATTTAAAAATCTTTATATTAATATTTTAATAAACTTTGATAATCATGGTTATATAAATTATTTAACTTTGGATGAAATCCATTTCCCTAAATTTTTTCCCCATTTAGTTGGATAATATGATAAGTTTGTGCTTGTCGATACAAATTTAACATTTCCACCATTTATATTGAACAGTTCTTTTTTAGTTAGTGAAGTAAGTTTTAATTTATTCATCAGTATTTCCCCTTATTTTATAATAAAAAATACAGAATTATAATTTATTACACATTATAATTCTGTATTTGATTAATTTGTAATTAGATAATACTTATTTTTATACTACTAGCAATCTTTTCTAGATAAATTTCCACAGTATTTATTTCTATTTTTATTGTAGTTATCAGTTGCTTTTTTATACTGTTTACCAACTTTCCCAATCCAATATCCAATACCTTCATAAATGTCATCTGCACTGCCACCGTTAGTGTTTAACATTTCTTGATCTGTAAGTGAATTTAACTTTTTAATTGTTTTCATTATAAATCCTCCATTTTATCTATTTATATATTACGATTAACAAAATATTAGTTTAGCTAAAACTAATATTTTAGTTTTGGCTCCAGCTTTTTTAATTCCTTTTCCAACATGATATGCTGCATTTACGCCTGAAACAACAGTCATAGCAGTACCTACACCTGGAATAAATTTTGTTACCACTTTTGTTTTCCAGCCTCCGCCTTCAACCTTTAATAGCTCTTGATCGTTTAATTGCTTTAGATTTTTAGTTGCATTTATAAATCTATACCTCCTTATATTTTGTAAAAACGATATACTATATTATACTGATAAGTGGTCTGATGTCCAACTTTTTTTACAAAAAGGATTTTTCGGATAATTATTTTATTTTAGAAAGTAGGAAAAGGTTTGAAGAGAAATTTTAAATGTATTAAGCAACATGATTTAAAAGATTGTGGTCCAGCTTGTCTATCCATGATTGCACGTCATTATGGATTTACGATGTCCATTTCAAAAATTCGAGAAATTGCAGGGACTGATTTACAAGGAACCAATATTAAAGGGCTAATAGAAGCTGGGGAAAGATTGGGATTTGACACCAAAGGTGTAAAGGCAACAGAACCAGAGGCTTTAAAAGAAATACCTTTACCAGCTATAGCACATGTGATAGTTGATGGTGGATTACATCATTATGTGGTAATTCATAAAATTAAAAAGGATAAAATTTATATTGCTGATCCAGGTAAAGGACTTACTACTTATAATTTTGAAGAATTTTGTCAAATATGGACAGGAATTCTTGTATTGATACAACCAGGGCATAAATTTAAAAAGGGGGGCGTTTCTCAAAGCACACTTACCCGATTTTTTTCTTTATTAAAAAATCAATCTAATTTATTAGTACCTTTATTTTTGGTTTCTATCTTCTTTAACTTGTTTGGTTTTGGAGGAGCATTTTATTTTAAGTTTTTAATCGATGATATTCTTGTAAATGATTTGATACAAACACTTCATATTGTATCTATAGGTATTATTATTTTATATATTTTTAAGGTACTTCTTTCTTATTTTCGTTCGTATTTAGTTTTATATTTTAGCAGAAGAATTGATATAAAATTAATGCTTGGATATTATCAACATGTAGTGGGATTACCAATGAATTTTTTTGAAACAAGAAAAGTTGGAGAAATAATTTCCCGATTTATGGATGCGAGTAAAATACGTGATGCATTATCAACTATAACGGTTACATTAATGATTGATACTCTTATGGTAATATTGGGCTCTATTTTATTATTTATACACAGTCCAATTTTATTTGGGATAACTCTTTTACTCATACCTTTTTATATAGGCATTATACTCATATTTCATAAACCATATCAAAATATGAACAGAGAAGAAATGGAAAGTAATGCAAAATTAACTTCATATTTAGTGGAATCTCTAAGCGGAATTGCAACAGTCAAATCTTATAATGTTGAGAAAGAAGTATTTTTTCAAACTGAAAGTAAATTTGTTAATTTATTGAAATGTGTATTTAAATTAGGAATGCTATCTAATATTCAAGGTTCTATTAAAATGGGCCTTGAACTAATTGGTGGCGTTATTATTCTTTGGGTTGGCGCTATTCAAGTGTTAGAAGGAAATATGACTATTGGTGAATTGATTACATACAATGCCCTTTTAGCGTATTTCTTAGATCCAATTGAGAATTTAATATCTATCCAACCAACTATGCAATCTGCTTTAGTTGCAGGGGAAAGATTAAATGAAATATTTGATTTAGATGCTGAAAAAAATGAAAAAGAACATAATAAGGTTTCTCCTAAGAAATTATCTGGAAGTATTCAATGTTTGAATGCTACATTTCGTTATGGAACACGCAATAATGTTTTAAATGATATAAGTTTTACTATTCAACCAGGTAGTCAAGTTGCCTTTGTAGGAGAAAGTGGTTCTGGAAAAACAACAATTTCAAAATTACTAATGAATTACTATGAGCTAAATCAAGGTGATATATATTACGATGATTATCATATTAAAGAGCTAAACCGAACTGCTTTACGAGATCGAATTGCATATGTATCTCAAGATTCATTTTTCTTTAGTGCTTCTATTTATGATAATTTATGTTTTGGATTAGAACGAAAAGTTAGTTTAGAAGAAGTTATTAAAGTATGTAAACAAGCATCTGCTCATGATTTTATTAGTGAATTACCGTCACGTTATGATACTTTGTTAGAAGAAAATGCTTCTAATTTATCAGGCGGACAAAGACAACGTTTAGCAATTGCACGAGCCTTATTGAAAAAACCGGATATCATAATCCTAGATGAGGCTACAAGTAATTTGGACTCTACGACTGAAAAAAACATTACCGATATGTTAAAACAATTAGAATCAGAAGGAGTAACTATTATTATGATTGCTCATAGATTAAGTACAATTCAACATGCACATCAAATTTTTGTAATGGAAAAAGGGCATATTATAGAGCAAGGTTCTCATGAGGAACTGTTATTAAACAAAAATAATTATTATATTTTGTGGAAAAACCAAACTGTTCATGCAGAACATATAGAATTACAATCTCAGGTAGCACGAGGTATGCAGCATGAGTAAGATTTATTCTTTTGATCAATTAACAGATAGTGTGGAATTATTAGAAAGAAAGCCACCTCGCTTTATAGCTGGATTATTGGGATTTCTTCTTATAGCTTTATTCGGATTTATAATTTGGGCCTATTTTGGAAAATTAGATATTGTGAGTAAGGGAATTGCTACAATACAAGGTAAATCCGCGATAAGTGTATCTCGTGCTCAAATGACAGGAAATGTAGAAGATGTTGCAGTCAAAATTGGGGATGAAGTGAAGAAAGGTGACACCTTAATTCAATTAAAAAATTCAGAACTAGTAGATAAGGAGAATCAGGCAAATCAAATTGTTCAACATTTAGAAAAACAAAAAGAAATGTTAGAGCAATTAAAACAAAGCGTTCAATCCCATAAACCTGCTTTTTCAAATGAAGTAGATACAAAAATTAAAGAGGAATTTAAGGCATATGAGCAAGCTTATCGAACTTTGCAAAATGAAAAAGAAAATGAAATAGAATTAATATCAAATAGTAAAATATCGGATGAACATGATTCTACTTTACAAGGATTAATTGCAGAAAAAGAAAATATTGAAAGAGACATACAATCTATAAAAAAACAAAGAAAAAGGGAAGATTCCCTAAAAGAACAACAACAATTACTAGATGATAAAGCAGATTCTTTAAAGTTCCAACAAATTAGTGTTGAAAAACAAATTCAACAACGAAAAGAAATTTTAGAAAGTGATAGAAAAAAAATTGATATCACAAAAGTTGGTAAACAAAAAGAAAAAAAAGATGCTTTAAATCAGTATAGGGAAAATACGGTAATCTCAGTTAATCAACGAATTCAATCTTTAGAACAAGAAATATTTATGAAAAAACAGGAAGTAACATCATTACTTCAGCAAAATCAAACAACAACCATAAAGGCACAAAAGGATGGAATTGTACAATTTCCCTCTATCATACAAAAGGGGGATTTAATTGATCCTGGTCAAGAAATAGTCTTTATTATTCCAAAAGAAGAAGAAAAAAAAGTGAAAATTTTGTTACCAGCTGATGAAATAAGAGATATTAAAAAAGGCGATAAAGTACAATATTCTTTTAAATTAAAGGATACTGATAAACAGACAGGTACATTAACTTATATATCTACACATCCTACCTTTGATAAAGATTCTAAGAGTTATGTATACGAATTAGAAGCCAGTATTGATACAAAAAAATCAAAAGAATTACATGTAGGAATGATTGATAAAGCGTCCATAGTAACAGGAGAGGAAAAAATTTGGAGATTAATACTTAAAAAGTTAGGATTTATATCTTAATTATTTAAAAATTGATGTAGTAATATAAAAAATTGAATTTTTATATGCTGATTTCACAAATTCACTGACTTTCTTCATTAAACACATGATCTTAAGCTCACTGACTAAAAAATATTATTGGATAGAAGTTTTTGAGTCCTGCTTGTGTTCATCTCGAAATAAAATAATACTTTTGTTTTACGATACTATTTAGATAGTTTATCTGACAAAAAAAGATGCCTATTGGCATCTTTTTCCCTTTTTATTTCATTATATAATTTGCTGTTCTCTCTTTAAATCATCATTTTCCCAGCATTCTGTATTTTTTAAGTTAGGTATAGTACTTGCATGAAAAGTTGGATTCTTTCCTTCTATACTCTGCTTTTTATAATCTTTTAATGAAGCATATACATATTTACCAAGAAGTGTAATGGATATTAGATTCGTAAGAACCATTAGGCCCATAAAGAAATCTGCAATACTCCAAACCGTTTTAAGTTCCACAACTGATCCAAATAATATCATACCTATAACTGTAATACGATAAATTATTATCCACATTTTATTTATCTTCATAAAGTTAATATTTGTTTCACCATAATAATAATTTCCTAATAATGAACTAAAAGCAAATAGGAAAATAATAATTGCTAGAAAAATATTTGCCCATGATCCAATTTGTGAACTTAAAGCTGCTTGTGTTAATTCGATTCCTTCCAAATTCTTAATTTTATGCATTCCAGAACACAATACAATTAAAGCTGTTGAAGTACATATTAAAAACGTATCTATAAAGACACCTAATGCTTGAATAAGGCCTTGTTTGACAGGATGTGTTACATTGGATGTTGCGGCAGCGTTGGGGGAGCTTCCCATACCTGCTTCAGTTGCAAATAGACCTCGTTGAATCCCATACTTCATGGCTGCTGCTATACCACCACCTATACCTTGATCTAAACCAAATGCTCCTTTAAATATCTCTAGAAAAATATCTGGTAATGCATAGAAGTTTTTTATAACAACAAAAATTGCTACTCCAATGTAAATAATGGCCATTGGGGGAACAACCATTTCTGATATACGTGCAACACTTTTAATCCCACCAAAAATAATAATAGCAACTAACATGGCTAATAAAGTTCCTACAATATAACGCTCCAACCCAAAAGCATTTTCAAATGCTAAAGTTACTGTATTCGCCTGTACCGAATTAAAAATTAACCCATAACTAATTGTAATCAGTATTGAAAACCAAATACCCATCCAACGTTTATTTAAGCCTTTTTCCATGTAATAAGCAGGTCCCCCTCGAAAACCTGACCCATCTTTTATTTTGAAAATTTGTGCAAGTGTACATTCTACAAAACTAGTAGCGGCTCCAATAATAGCAATGAACCACATCCAAAATACTGCACCAGGTCCTCCCATTGATATAGCTAATGCTACACCAGCTAAGTTTCCGATTCCAATTCTAGCAGCTGCACTTAAACAAAATGCCTGAAAGGGAGAAATACTATCTTTATTTTTTGTTTTTTTGTTGAATCCACCGCTTATTAAACGTATCATGTCCCTTAAGTGGCTAATTTGTACAAAATTAAGTTTAAACGAAAAATAAAGGCCCAATCCAATTAACATAGGAATAAGAATATATAACCATAAAATATTATTTGTTAACTGAAGGTAGTTGTTAAAATTTTCAGTCATCTACTTAACCTATCTTTCTTTATATATTAATATAATTATATTTAAAACTCATAGAGCAATCAATCTGCTTTCAAAATAATTATTCTTGTAATTACATTTGCGATAAAAAATAACACCTACATTGTAGGTGTTATTTTTTATCATTTAGGCTTCTAAAATGTTTCGTATTTCTTCTATGCGTAAATTGGTAAACTTTGCAATATCCTCTATTGGCATTCCGTTTTTGTGCATACCACGAATAAGCTGTATTTTCCCTTTTTCAATGCCCTTTTCAATCCCTTTTTGTTCTGCATAAGCAAACTTTGCAGCCTCATCCATAAGAGCTTTCTCCCTTGCTTCATATGCTTGTCGGAAAGAAGAATCTTGACTCATACGTTCCCATTTATTCATGGCTTTTTGTAAAATAGGGTCTTGGTTCATCGCAATATCCTCCAATGTTTGGGTTAAATGTTCATCTTCATTCGCTGGAAGTAGTAATAACCAGCGAACAAATGAATCTTCCCAGGGATTTACTTGTTCATTCCGCCACTGTTGCATAAGTTTGGGAAACTCTACAATATGAACTTCAATATCATCACTCAATACTTTCTGTTGCTGTTGATTCCATAGGATTCCTATTGTATGGAATGCTTCATATTCAGGAAACATAACGAAATTCAACAAATTAATCGTGATGGTTTTCCGAAGAGAACTATACGGCATTCCCTTTTGAAGTTGGGATGTGTATAACCTTCCCCAGTAATACAAACTGCGCTTAATCATGTTGTGAGCATTATTCAACTGAATTTCAATATTTACTTTCGTACCTGTATCTAATGTAACTAAAATATCTAATATCGATAATTTATCTTCTTCATGTTCTCGATGCAAATGTGGATCTTCTAATTGTAACGCAACAATTGGCGATTTTAAAGAATCTCGTAACATTGCGTTTAAAAAAGCAATTAGAATGTCTTCATTTCCACTTGTACCAAATAATTGTTTAAAAGCGAAATCAATTCGTAAATTTACTAATTGTTGATTGGACATGGGTTTTCCTCTCCCCATCTCATAAGATGCTTTTCTTTTATTGTACATAAAACAGTGATACACATGCAAACGGGTTCTTATGTAAATATATAAGAGCCTGTTTATAGCAACATACAATAAAAAATCAGATTATAGAAGTAATAAGTTATTCAAAATTAAAAAGTGTATCCCAAAATCAAACTATTTGTTTAGATTTTGAAATACACCGAATCGACTTTACTTTTCTTTTTCAAAAATACCAGCTAAAAACAAACTAATTCCTAAAAAAACGAATATCACTATATTAATTTTGTAACCCAAGAGCGACATATATGAAGTAAAACTTATTAGAATGTTGCCTCTATAGATTTTGTTTCTTTTCCATTCTCTACAACTTTCACTCTCGTACGGTTTCCAAATCCATCATATGTGTATAATTTAGTTGTTCCGTTTGGTAGTGCTTCATTTAATAGTTGGTTAATCGGGTCATATACAAAGTTTGTTTCTGTTACTTTTCCGCCCGTACCTTCATGTTTAATCTTCGTGCAATTACCTGCTTGATCATATTCATATCGTTCAGAAAGTAGAATACTATTTGATGTACCTACTACTACATCTTTAATTTTGTTCGCATGGTCATAGTTAAAAGTAGAACCTGAACCATTTCCAGCTGTGTACGTACGAACATTTCCTTGATCGTCATAATCAAAGCGATACGTTTGCGAGCCATCTGTCTAGATAAAGAAAGAAGGTGTCTCCAAAAGAGCATTTTTAATGACCTTTTGAATCACCTTCTTCAGCAATTTTTTCTCCTTAACCACTTGAATTACCTTTTCTATACTTTCTGCTACAAGCACGGGAGTCCACATTCCCTCTCCATGTTCAGCAGTGTACACTGCACACCCTATATCTTTAGTATCTACAAAAATAGGATCTCCTATATATGAATCTAAGCCAATTACAATCCAACTTTCTTGCCAAGATCCTTCTTCATTACTCATTAAACTTTCCCCATTATCGGTAATACTGTATCCAACCTGTCCTTCTTCTATTTCTTCACTATTAAATAACTCTATTGTAATTTCTTCTCCGGCATAAAACTCAACATATTCACTTCCGTCTGGATTATAAATAACTGCATTCTTATCTTCATAATTAAATATAAATAGCCATCTCTCTCCGATTCGCTGCATACATATCACAGATTCAACATCTATATCCACATTTAAATTAATATTACTTATACTCCCATTATTTTTATCCAAATAAATAATACAAGGGCGATCCTGATGATCTTGTACTAATAAAATTATATTTTGTTTATAGTCCACGTTCATTTTTTCTAAATTGATAAGCTTCAACAATAGACTTAAAACTGATGAACTCTTTGCATACGATATCTTTCATATAGATAAAAAACCCTCTCATTGATTCTAAACATAAAAAATAAGCGTCAAACTCCATTAATTCTAATAAGTTTGACGCTTATCCTCCATTATAATTTTATATACTTCACCTTACTTACTCCAAGAAAATGTTAAATCCCATTGTTGCTTTCTATAATTTATTGGACTCATCTTTTCAAATGTTTGATCTTGAATATAAAAAACTATCTTTTGTATATTTACTTTTGGATTGAATAAAAAATCTCTCAAATCGATATACTCTTCATTTATAAATGCAGCCCCTTCTATAACAGAAAAAGTCTGCGCTATTTGGTCTACATCTATATTTAAAATACATTTGTATAAACTATCATCGTCCTCTAATAATAAGTCTGCTTTTATAAAGACATCCGTATTATCTAATTCAAATATACTCTTAACAGTTGATGGTCTAATCCAAGATTCATCTTGATACTCAAAGCTTTCATTTTCTAAGTCCCATTCCCAAATGGATGAAAAAGAAAAATCTTCAAGACTTAGCTCCTCTATCGGTTTTCCATTAATTGAACCCACCGGCGATCCTGCCTCTTTCACTATTTTAGGAATAAGATTGCTAAAGTACATATTTCTCTCACTCGTTACTGATTCCTTAATAAGGGGATATAAATATAAAGTAGCCATCGTTCTTAAACCATTACTCGCTCTTAATTCTAATTCCATTGCTATAGAAAAAGTCCTTATTGATAAATAACTAATTCGAATGTTTCCATTAAGGACCGTAAAAGTTTCTCCCTCTATATTAAATTCCGATTCTTGAAAATTAAACTCTCTATAGTAATAACTTTGTTCCTTATGAATAAAATCAGGGTACTTATTTAAATATATATCTAAATAATCATCTTCTACTAAAGTCTTATATGTTGGACATACAATTTTAAACTGTAACTTTCGAGATTTAGAATCCACAACAATACAGTTATCCTGTATGACACAATACACCCAAGGTATATAAAATTGATTCCCCTCTATTACGAGCTTTGAAGGCTCTCGTTTTAACATTGATACCACCTCTTTTATACATCCTAACGTAACTCAAACCATTGATAAAAGTTCTATTATCCCTTATTCTTTTTCTACATTTATAAATGGTGCGCTCTCTCTTCTCATTCAAATAAACCGTTCAGACCGCGGAACAAACTTAAGTGCTCTGCATGGAAGTTTGTATGATTAAACATTCTTTACATAGATAGAAATATAAAAAACTCTCTCCTATTTGAAACGTTATTCCTCCTGTAAGTCCCCCTTCATTCCCATAATCTTCTCCGGTCAACATAGCCACATAGTTCATACTTTTCGAGCAACAAGGACACGTTGCCTCTATAGAATCTTCTATGTATAGGGGCGCTCCAACTATTCTACAAATATAATCTCTTCCCATAGCATCTAAAGCTTGGTCATTTTCATCTTCATCACAAGGGACATCATAATTCTCCATCGTTACTAATTTCATATCATATTTTGGCAAAGGAACTGGTATCTTATCAATTAATTCATACTTCCAATCAAACATCTCACTTTGAGTAATGGTATGTATAGAACTTTCCATTATATTTATTTTGAAATTTTGTATATCTTCATATAAGGAACAATTTAAGCAAGTGATTAATGGCAACTCTCTTAATTCTTCTGTCTTAAGTTCCTCTAATCTAGAATCATTCAAATCAAAGGTAAATATTTGATGCACTTGTTCATTACATTGCGGACATATAGGAACTTTCCAAGTTTCTCCACCAAAATAATGGCTATATCCCTCTTCCCCGTGAATAACTCTAAACCCTAATTTATTCATATATTTGCCTCCACTTTATAATACGGATAACAGTTGTTATCCTTCAGTTATACTCAATTACAAAATTTTTATTAGCGGATATCTCTTCTACAAACTTTTGTTTCTTTTCTAACTTGTATTCCATGCAGAAATCTATTAAATGAGAAGTAGACCAAGTCACATTTCGAACTGGATTTCTCCTAGTGTTTTCATTGATTTCTCCCATTATTTCCATATCAAAAATAACCTTAAGAGTATAATCGTCAAATACCATTCCATTAAGCATCAATGCTGTTAAAATGTTAGCATTATCAATATCCTCTTTAGTAGGCACTGTTTTCAAATGCAAATCGAATATAACACATAAAGGAAACACGTCTTCCATCAATTCAACAATTTGTCCGAAAAAATATGTTTCATTTGGTAAAGAGATAGAAAATACATCCCCAACTTTCCATTTTTGCTTTTTAGGTCGTTTCCAAGATTCAATGAACTGTTCATACTCTCTTTTATTCTCAAATGTAAATTCTTCGTCTATAAGCTTATTCACCAAAATCGCAACTTGTAACATTTTCTTTCCATTTGTTGAATATATCTCTACACAATCGCTCTCTGAATCAAAACGGACTTTACCTTTTATTCCCGCTTCTTTAACTTGATTTCGTATAAAAACCATTGCATCATAATTTGTCTCTAAATCTAAAAGCCCGGCTAAATCCTCAAAAATGATATATTCTTTTGAACTAAAATCCGGTATAAACATACGAATTCTCCCGATTTGTAACGTATAATTTAATTCATTGAATAGTACTGATTCCATTTATTCTCTCCTATAACACTCTAACTGTTTTTCATTGAAACTATTTTCTTCTAATAATAAAATCCTCTCATTGATTCTACACATAAAGGTTGTAAAAAATGCACCCAAAAATTCAGGTGCATTTTCATTCTCAATGTAGAAACTTCATGTTTTGCGGCTTCATTCTAATCCATAATACGTTCTTCCGCATAACAAACAAATACTTGCTTTTCCGAACGTAAAGATACTACATAATACTCATCTTCAAAATGCCCTACTATATACCCCATTTCCCCCGCCAGTTCAATTGTTTCTTTATTGAAATATACTCTTGTCCGATCAAAATTTATATGTTTTATGATACTCTCTAACTCATTATCGTTTACTTCTTTTTCAGAGAAAAGGAACATGAGGCTCCCTTCCATACATACAGGAGAAATCACATCGAAAATATCAGTTGCAGGATCATACTGGTTTATTAAAATTGTGCTCTTCACAATCGACTTTTTCCAGTTTAACTCTTTTAATTCTTTTTCCCAAATGTAATTTTGCACCTTTGTTAATTCCTCTTGAATCCCTTCACAATTCACTAAAATATATAAATGAAATTTCGACATCATTGTTTTCATAAATTGTTCCATGCTTGTATCAACATCAACTATATATCTATTAATTTTTGATAACAAATTCAGGATTTTATCATTTTCAAAATTATCATGTTCATCCAACACTAGAAAATATTCGTTTTTTTCCGTTGCAGGCTTGTGTATTTCGATGTATGTGTCCATGGTTTCTCCTTCTAGCTCGTTCGTATAGCTGATTACTGTTATCCCACTTATTTTCAAGCTCCTTTTAAGGAAAAAGCGATATATTCACGTTGTACAATGTATTCCCCCAAAAATACCCCATTTAAAAATTAGATGCATACTGTTTTATAAAGATCTTATTTCAATTATATATAATTGAATATTATCGTAAACTGTGATGTACATTCAGCCGTATAGAGCACTTCTAAAGAATATCCTAATTTATAACATATAAAAAAGGAAGAGCTTAAAAGTTTGCAGTGCTCCCTGTCTACTTGACAGGGGACACTGCATTTCAGCTCTTCTTTCTTTTTAAATTCTTATATTATCATCAATAATTATTTTCTCCTTAACCTCTCAAGTACTTACACACTAAGTTATAATCCAAAATAACTATATACATCATAAAAGATCGAATATAATATAGCTACTCCTACACCGATTGAAAATATCTTAAACAAATAAAAACTGAAAGACAGTACGATTGGGAATGGTGTTAATAAAGAAAATAACAGTGAGTTAACACGCTGCTTTTTAAAAGTTTCTTTATCTATTATAATTCCAAAAATTATAATTCCACAGGCTATAAAAAAACATAGTACCATAAAAAAAATGTCTTCCATATATCTCTCCTACTTTATTATTTTTTAAAGGACCTTATCCATTAAGTGAAAAATATATTTTCACTTAATGGATATTATTCATAAACATTCATCTTACTCATAATAATAAAATAACTTCTAACTAATATACTAACCTCAATTTTCTATTAAAAACTATCTTCGCCTTTTTTTAGCAGCCTTTTTATTACTTTTTGTATTTTTCTTCTTACTACTTACATTTTTAGTAGAACGATTATCACGATATGCAGTAGCAAAGGTTAATCCTAAATAACCTTTACTTCCAGTCATAGAATATGCTACATCTCGAGCCATACCTTTTCCACTATAACCACTTTGCCCTTTTCTTTGTACACCACTTCCAGCATTCGCTACAGCATACCCAGGTACTGCTGTATGAGTACTAACAAATAAACGAGCTCCTTTGCCTAAATGCCTAGCAACATGACCTCCTGATCCTCCTATAATACCACCGGCTACCCCCCAAAGGAAATCCTTACCCAGTCTTTTATAATTCATTCCTTTTAAAGTTTTATGTTTTGCATAATGCCCTATTACATAACTGCCCACATTAGCAATTCCACCAACAGCTCCAGAAGCGATCCACCATGCAAGATGCCCATCCGGATCCACCTTCATCACCGGATTATTATCACCATACGTATACCCATTCATCGTAACCGGATCATCTTCATCACCCGGATCAGGATCCACAGACAAGAACACACCATGATTTGGGTTATAGTAACGCGCAATCAGATAATACATACCAATCTCTTTATCATACATGTATCCCGCATATCCAAATGGATTGTCTGCTGCGATACCTTTTGCGTCACTCTTTAATACGTTACCCCATGAATCGTACTCATACGTTGCTACAACTTCTCTATTTTGATCTGTCATCGCAACGACATCACCACGTGGGTTGTAGTGATAATATAGCGTTTGTCCTTTTGATTTCATCGCTAGACGCGTACCACTTGTTGAGTATACATATTGACGAAGTACAGTTCCACTACCATCCGTCTCATATAACGGATTAATACTATCTCCATCATAGAAATAACGTGTTACTTGACCATTTATACTCTTTTCAATACGACGATTGTTTTCATCGTATTTATACGTTGCGAATGCATTGCTTTCACCTTGTTTTGTAATAGCTACAATTTGGTCATGTTCATTCCATGTATACTTGTACTTTCCATCTGATGTACGATTTCCATTCGCATCATACGTTAACGATTCGTTCCCGAATTTTACAAGTTGATTCCCATCATTGAATGTTGCTGCTATAGATTTTGTTTCTTTTCCATTCTCTACAACTTTCACACTTGTACGGTTTCCAAATCCATCATATGTGTATGATTTAGTTGTTCCGTTTGGTAATGTTTCATTTAATAATTGGTTAATTGGGTCATAAACAAAGTTTGTTTCTGTTACTTTTCCGCCTGCATCTTCATGTTTAATCTTCGTACGGTTACCCGCTTGGTCATATTCATATCGTTCAGAAAGTAGAATACTGTTTGATGTACCTACTACTAAATCTTTAATTTTGTTCGCATGGTCATAGTTGAATGTAGAACCTGAACCATTTCCAGCTGTGTACGTACGAACATTTCCTTGATCGTCATAATCAAAGCGATACGTTTGAGAACCGTCTGTCACACGAATGTTTTGATCTAACGTGTTGTAGTCATACGATACTTTATTTGTGTATCCGCCTTGTGTTACTGTTTGTTCTTTTAATTTTTCTGTCTTACTGTTTGCTTTATCATGATACGCCCAGTCAATTTTTCCGCCTCGGCTATCTGTTGCGCTTGTAACGCGGTCAGCCTTGTCGTATGTTTTCGTTCTACGCCATTTGTGTTTATGTTCAATTTAAGTATGAACTAGGAAATTAAAATATTGTAGGAAAAAAGTTTAAATTATATAAAATCCTTTTCATACAAACTTAACCTCGCATATTATCTAGTTGACATTTATAATATGCGAGGTTACATAACCAGAGTTCATTTATCCACAACAGATTATAACCCTCTCAAACTCCATATAAAAAAAATAAGCGTCAAAATCCCTTAATTTTAATAAGTTTGACGCTTACCCTCAATTATAATTTATTTATCTACAAACAATATATCTTACTCTCTCAAAACCTATATAACCCTAAAAATCTTTTATATTTTCTTTATAAATTATGAGCACCTCAAAATTAACCAAGGATACCACAATATCTCTTCCGCCTCTATCTTTTGATTATCAATTAAATGAATAACATATTGTGCATCCTCATAATTAGCGATAAGTGATAATTCATTTAAATTCTTACCATACTTTCTAAAATCCGTCTGTAATTTATTATGAATAAACGAATAAAAATTATTGTTACTATAGCCACATATATCAAAACCTAACATTTCATCGTTATTGATACAGAATGGCAATGCATCTTCCATAAAATGATATATAGAACAATCAAAATCATTCTCTTCTCGCTCATTCAATAAAAAATCCGCCCGATACTCTTCTGAAAGATTTAAACTAACAATTTCCAAATCCTCTATACCCTTTAAATAGTTTTTCTTAAAAAATCTAGCATCCTCTAAATCCCTAAAAACATTGGGCCAGGAGAACCTTTTTTCCTCTATCAATGTATCTAAAAAACATCGCGCCTGTTCATGCTCCTCTTTACTGATCCTTAATCTTGAGTTTATTAGTTTAGTAATCGATTCATTTTCATTTGTATTGGCCCAAGGGAAAAACCAATAATCAGGAAATGTTGGCCGTACGCTATTACTTATTGTTAAAATAATCGAGGAAAGCCCCTCAATTATGCAAGTTTGATAAATAAGCTCTTTTTCATATGAAATTATCATAAATCCACCGTTATAATATTTCATGCCCATCCCTCCTTCCTGTTATGAATACAAGTATTCTTCAATAACTATATTCATTTTAATACCCTCTTGGATATTCCTTTTTAAATGGTTTTCTCACTTTTTCTTTCGGATACTTCTTCTTAGTTATAGGGTTTCTATTGTATTGATTTTTAGTTTTAACATTTGGTCGTGGAACATCACCATGCGGTTTTCCTTCTCCACGAAATTGTTTCCTCAACACTCCTCCTTGTCCATAAGTTGCGTATTCAGTCACTTTTCCATTTTTAGTTTTATATCTTGTATGTGGACTTCCCTTTGCCTTCGGGTCTGGTCCAGATGGTTTACTACGGGCCTGCATGACTCTGATTTTTGCACCAATACGCCAAGCCGCATATGCACCACCAACCGCTATAGTTGCTAATAATGCCGCTTGTCCCAAACCTGGTACGAAATATATGCCTGCAGCCATTGCCCAATGCCCATCTGGGTCAATGTTCATTACCGGGTTATTATCCGCATACGTATACCCATTCATTGTAACCGGATCATCACTATCACCTGAATCAGGATCCACCGATAAGAACACACCATGCTCTGGATCATAATAACGCGCAATCAGATAATACATCCCAATTTCTTTATCATACATGTATCCCGCATATCCAAATGGATTGTCTGCTGCAACACCTTTTACGTCGCTCTTTAATACGTTACCCCATGAATCATATTCATATGTTGCTACAACTTCTTTATCCTGGTTTGTCATCGCAACGACATCACCACGTGGGTTATAGTGATAGTATAACGTTTGTCCATTCGATTTCATAGCCAAACGTAAACCGTCTACAGAGTATACATATTGACGAAGTACATTTCCACTACCATCTGTCTCATATAATGGGTTAATGCTGTCTCCGTCATAGAAGTAGCGTGTTACTTGACCATTTACACTCTTTTCAATACGACGATTATCCTCATCATACTTATATGTTGCAAATGCATTGCTTTCACCTTGTTTTGTGATGGCTACAATTTGGTCATTTTCATTCCACGTATACTTGTACTTTCCATCTGATGTACGATTTCCATTCGCATCATACGTTAACGATTCGTTCCCGAATTTTACAAGTTGATTTCCTTCATTGAATGTTGCCGCTATAGACTTTGTTTCTTTTCCATTCTCTACAACTTTCACACTTGTACGGTTGCCAAATCCATCATATGTGTATGATTTAGTTGTTCCGTTTGGTAGTGCTTCATTTAATAATTGGTTAATCGGGTCATATACAAAGTTTGTCTCTGTTACTTTTCCACCCGTACCTTCATGTTTAATCTTCGTACGGTTGCCCGCTTGGTCATATTCATAGCGTTCAGAAAGTAGAATACTGTTTGATGTACCTACTACTAAATCTTTAATTTTGTTCGCATGGTCATAGTTGAATGTAGAACCTGAACCATTTCCAGCTGTGTACGTACGAACGTTTCCTTGATCATCATAATCAAAGCGATACGTTTGAGAACCGTCTGTTACACGAATGTTTTGATCTAACGTGTTGTAGTCATACGATACTTTATTTGTATATCCACCTTGCGTTACTGTTTGTTCTTTTAATTTTTCTGTCTTACTGTTTGCTTTGTCGTGATATGCCCAGTCAACTTTTCCGCCTCGGCTATCTGTTGCACTTGTAACGCGGTCTGCCTTGTCGTATGTTTTTGTACGTTCTACGCCATTGACATGGTCTTTTACTTTCGTAACTTGTCCATTTTGATCACGTTCAAATGTAAATGAATCTTTTCCGTTGCGCTTTTCACCAACAACGCGATCAGCTGTATCATATACAGACTCTAAGATAGAACCATTTGGCATTTTCGTTTTAATCTTGTTTGCATTTTCATCATACGTATGTTCAATACGACGGTTTAACGCGTCGATATACACTGTATTTTTGTTATCTACATCATACTCATATTTGTGTGTTTGTGTTTTCCCACCAAACATGACAGATTTCTCTGTTGTGTTTCCATTATGATCATAACGATAATTTACAGAGGTACCATTTTTTAATGTAACCTTCGTTAATAGATTATCTTTGTTGTAATCATATAGTTTTGTATTTCCTTTTTCATCGGTTTCGCTCTTTTTATTTCCTGATGCATCGTATGTGAATGTATTCTTCTGCCCTTCTTCATCATACGCGGCAATAACATTTCCGTCGTTGTCGTACTCGTTTTTAATAAGAGCGTTTCCTTCTAGTAAACGAATATTATCAAACCAAACTTTTCCTTTATTCTCTCTTCTAAATTGAAATAAAGTATTCCCCCTTATCCAAAGAGGCAATACTTTATCTACCTCTATCCCATTAATGAAACCCACAACAAAAAAGCACACAATCCATTCACAAAAGTGAACGTTGTGCGCCTTCATTTCTCATTCTATTTCATTTATTTCTTCAACTTATCCGCCTTCGCAATAAATTGTGCTGCTTCCGCACGGCTTACCGCTTTATCTGGAGCCCATCCATTATCTGTTCCAATTGAAATCTTTTCTTGGATTAAAATATTGGCATACTTCGCACCCCAATGATTGTTTAAGTCAGCAAATTCTTTCGGTAGTTTTATATTTTCATTTCTTTCTAATTTATATGCATTTACTAACATAGAAGCCATTGATGCACGGTTAATTAACCCGCTCGGATTAAAGTTACCCCTCTCATCACCTTTTACAATACCTGCTTTTTCAACAGCAGCAATATACGGCGTTGCCCAGTGATTTTGTGCATCAAGGAATGATGGCTTTGCATCTTTCTTAATTTCTAGCCCTAAAACAGTTGCTACTATTTTTGCAGCGGAACTACGATCAATATTTTCAGCTGGTGCAAACGTACCATCTGGCTTACCGTGTACTGCTCCTTTATCTACTAAATATTGAACTGACTCTTGTGCCCAAGTTGGTACGTCAGAGAATTTAGGCTTCTGTTCAATTGCACTCGCATCGATTTCAAACTGTACTTGATATGTATGATCATATTTAATTGCTGGAATTAATATATGCATTTGCATATTATATTTTTTCGAAAACTCATCAATTTCAAATTGAACAACTTTCGTACCGTTATTTGCTTTATCTTCGGAAATTACTTTTACATCATGGAATGTCCCTAATTTTTTTGGATCTTCTACTCTAAGATACTGGAAATAGCTACTATCTTGAACTGTTAACGTAACGATTTTTTTATCACCTTGAATGGTTACTTTTGCATTCTTTAAATATGTAGAAGCAACTGATGTATCATTCGTTTGATCTTTATAAGTCTTTAAAATAACGTCATACGTGCCATCTGCTAATTTGCTAGCTGCTTTCATTTCTACTACCGCTTCTGCTTTCGCAATCGGTGCCATCATACCGCTAAATGGAACTACTAACGTTGCTGCTATAACAAATGCATTCATATATTTTTTCTTAATCATTATCAATATGACATCTCCCTTTATATAAATATACTTAACACAACTATCATATTGATAATGATTATCAATGTCAAATGAAAATAATACTATTATTTCCTACATAAGTACGCTTTCCGCTCATTTTTAAAAAGTAAATAATGCGCTGTATGAACTTTCCTCTCTAAATAATCGATAGAATAAGAGCTTGATGGATCCACTAAATCACCTATCGCTCCTGAAAGGTGATCAATGACTTGCTGCAAAATCTCTAAGTTTTTCTTCTCACTTTCCGCATTCATTTCATCCATAATGTCACAAATAAGATATTGTACTCGCCGTAAACGTAATTCCTTCTGTTCCACTTATATCTCCTCCTTATTAGTCATATTACGGTTTAAATATATGGCACCATAGCTTAACCAATGCTAAAAAATAGAAAGGCAACCATCTTCATAAAGATGGTTGCCCCTATATTTAAACTTGCATCGCTTTTTCTCTCAAAGCTCTTCTCAGCAATTTACCTGTCGTATTCTTCGGCAGTTCTGTTAAAAATTCAATACTCTTTGGTACTTTATATTTTGCTAAATGTAATGTGCAGTAATGCATAAGTTCTTCTTCTGTTACGTTCGTTTGTTTCAGAACGACGTACGCTCGCACTGCTTCTCCTAAGTTTTCATCAGGAACACCGATTACGACAACTTCCGCCACTGATTCGTGCATGTACAATACTTCCTCTACTTCACGAGGATATACGTTATAACCGCCAACTAAGACGATATCCTTTTTGCGATCAACGATATAGAAGTAACCTTCTTCATCCATTTTTGCTAAGTCTCCTGTATACAGCCAGCCATCTTTCAATGTCGCAGCTGTATCTTCTGGTGCGTTATAATATCCTTTCATAACGTTAGGCCCGCGAACAATTAATTCCCCAACTGCACCAACAGGTACTTCTTCCCCAAGTTCATTTACAATTTTATTTTCTACATGCCAAATATTTGTACCGATTGACCCTGGCTTACGCGGGCGATCTAGCGGGTTGAAACAAGTAACTGGTGATGCTTCTGATAAACCGTATCCTTCTGAAACGATAACGTCAAAACGTTTTTCAAAGTTTTGTAGAAGAGCAACAGGCATTGAAGCACCACCTGAAATACAAAGACGAAGCGTCTTCACATCTTCTGCGCTCGCTTCTTCGAATAAATATAAATAATTGTACATTGTCGGTACACCGGCAAAAATCGTCGGTTCATACGTGCGACAAATACGGAATACTTCTTTCGGACTAAATTTCGGTAACATTAAAATGGTCGCTCCGTTCACAATTGGTGCATTGACCGCCACTGTTAAACAGAATACGTGGAACATCGGCAATGCCGCAACGACGCGATCATCAGCCGTATATTGTAAATACGACGCCACATCGCTCGCATTACTATATAAATTTTTATGAGTTAACATAGCGCCTTTCGGTTTTCCAGTTGTGCCCGAAGTGTATAGAATAACCGCTACATCTTCTTCATCTAGTTCTGGGCCTTCGTAAGTTAAATCTCCAGCCCCTATCATTGTAGTAAACGTTTTCATTTTTTCGGTTTCTGTATGGTTAAAATCTGATGAGGTTTCGCATATGATGATGTTCTCAAGTGAAGGAAGTCTTGTTGTAAGAGATTGTATAACAGGTAGAAGGACGTCGAGTACGATGATTGTTTTTACATCTCCATTTTGTAAAATGTAATGCATTTCGTCTGCTGTATAAATTGGATTAACTGGAATAACAGTTGCTCCCGCTTTCATTGTTCCGTATAAACCGACCAAAAAATGTGGTGAATTTCCAACAACTAATGCAACATTGTCCCCTTTTCCAATGCCCATTTCTGCTAAATTGCTAGAAAACCTTGTGACCATTTTGTTTAATTGGTCATATGAGACCGACTGATCCATAAATATATAAGCCGGTTTATCCCCCTTCTTTTTCGCCGTTTCAGCCAAAGATTGAACGAGATTCACACAAACCCCACCTTTATAAAATTTAGAATATTTAAAAATTCTAAATTAATTATATTAAAAGAAAATTAAAGTGGCAAGTGTTATTCCATTAACTGCATATAAACAGATCACCTCCTCTTCATTTACTTTGGAAGGATAAGGGAATTTTATTTGCAAGTAATTTATGAAACTAGACCAAAAATCATTTTAGGATAATATGCACTCATCTTTTCTCTCAGTTTAGTAAGTTCCTCTTTATTTAACGTCGTATGCTCTCCAAACAAGTTAATCGCGTCCGCTCCATCTTCATGAAAATACACCGTAACATATAGTGCTGGTAACCCTGCATTGTCTTCATCTATTGAAAAGACGACATCTGGTGTCTTATTAACAGTGCTGAATGTTTCATTTCTTTTCCACTTCTTATTTTGAAACATGTCTTGTATTTCCTGTATCTTTCGTCTGTTATCTGTATGCGTAAAATATATAACATTATCTTTCGCTGGTTTTCCAATCGATAAAAGTATGCGACTTGAGGACGTTTCATCGTTACAAGCTGCTATTCCAATAACGAAGCTGAGCAATAATACAACGTACATTACTCTTTTCATTTCGATCCGCCTCCTTTTGAATATGTATATTCTTTTATAAGAGGCAGATGTCCTGTGATTTTATCGTATATAAAATTATATCGGCGATTTTTCAGATATATCAGCGCAACTCGAAATATATCGGCGATTTTCCAAATATATCGACCGCAACTCGAAATATATCAGCGATTTTTAAAATATATCGACTTACCGACAAAACGTGACAATCTACGCAAAAAGAAAGAGGCTGCCAGTTACGGTAGCCTCCCTTATTTTTAGAAGAACAAATGTAAGAAATCTTCTGTTGTAATATTACCGAAGTAACGTGCGATATCTACGCCTTCTAAAGCTGCAGTGAATGCATCTTTATCAAATTGTACGCCTGTTAGACGTTCTTCAATATCATGCACATCTAGTGAACCGAAGAAGTCACCGTAAATTTTACATTCTGTTACTGTTCCTTTTTTCACTTCAAGACGAACGTCAACTTGTCCAACTGGGAAGCGGTGTGAATGTTGTAAGTTGAACTTCGGAGATTTTCCATAGTTCCAGTCCCAATTGCGGTAGCGCTCTTCAGAAAGTTTGTGGATTTCTTTCCAATCCTCTTCTGTTAATTCATACGTTGGAATTTCTGTTTCTCCTTCAAAAATTGTTTCTAGAAGAAGTTGTCTAAACTCTTCTGTCGTCATTTCTTCGTTTAGGAACTCTGTAATGTTCGCAACGCGGCTACGGATTGATTTAATTCCTTTGGATTGGATCTTATCCATTTTTACTTTCAGTGCTGATACGACGTGATCGATTTCAGAGTCAAATAGTAACGTACCGTGACTGAACATACGACCTTTCGTTGAGAACTGCGCGTTACCTGAAATTTTTCTGCCTTCAGCTAAAATGTCGTTACGACCACTTAGTTCTGCATTTACGCCTAATTTACCAAGCGCTTTCGTTACAGGCTCTGTGAATTTTTTGAAGTTGCTGAAACTGTCTCCATCATCTTTCGTAATAAAGCTGAAATTTAAGTTTCCTAAATCATGATATACTGCGCCTCCGCCTGATAGACGACGAACGACATGAATACCTTTTTCTTTTACGTAATCTGCATTAATTTCTTCTACTGTGTTTTGGTTTTTACCAATGATAATCGAAGGTTCATTAATGTAGAAAAGTAAATATGTTTCGTTAATATCTAAATTCTTCACACAATATTCTTCAATCGCTAAGTTTATTCTAGGATCTGTAATCCCTTTATTATCAATAAATAACATCGTATCACCTCATGAGTTCCATACGTAGCCACTATGCGCTAGCGTAATATGGCCACTGAAAATTTGTTTTGCTTCTGTTACTAAATCAGCTGGATTGCCTGTATGCGGTAAGTGCGTTAATAAAAGTTCTTTTACATTCGCATCTTTCGCAATACTTGCTACTTCTGTACTATTCATATGCCCTGCTTTTGCAGCCTCTTGATGTGCATACATATTACACTCACAAATGAAAAGATCAGCATCTTTTGTGAATGGAATAAATTCAGGAATATAACTGGAATCTGCGCTATATACTACAGCGTCATTACCTGCTGTAATACGCATCGCAAAGCATGTAACAGGATGAACAGTTTTTAAGAATGAGATCGAGAACGGTCCAACTTGAAGTGTTTCTTCTGGATTGTACGCGATTCCTTTCGTATGCGGTTCATGTGTTAAAGAATGGAATCCACTCTCATCAAACGTATGACCGTATATTGGTAGTTCCGGTAGTTGTCCCTTTGTCGCACTCGTAATTAGTCTCGCATATTGCAATACCCCAATGTCTGCAACATGATCGTGATGATAGTGCGAAAGTACAACTGCATCTATATCAGATGGTGTTATATATTTTTGAAGCTGTGCTAGTACACCACTACCACAGTCTACAAGTAAACGAAAACCATCGTGTTCAAACAAATACCCCGACGTTGCTTCTCCCGCTTCTGGAAAGCCGCCCCAAAAGCCGACAACAGTCATTTTCATATGTATCCATCCTTTCTAAAACCGAGTAGAAATGCATGTTTCACTTACATTCTACATTGTTAACTATAATCCATTTCCTAAACTTTTTCATTAATTTTCAATTTTGTTATAAAACAGTTGTTGACTTTTGTTTTTTGTACTAATACAATGATAGTAAGAAATGGAAATGGAGGGATTGACATGATCGATCAACCAATGGAGTTTTTCAGAAATTTACCGACGAAAACTTGTGCGCACTGTGGGAAAGAAATTGATGAGCAACACGAAGCATACCATAACAAATGTGATGACTGCGTTCACGAAGAATAGTAGTTTGTGAACAGAAAAAAACCTAGCAGACATAGTCTACTAGGCTAATAACATCGTATCCTTCATCGTTGAACCTTTCACCAAGAGCTCCAATTCAAACTCATACAATTCTTTTTTTCGATAATTTTTCGTATGGATTTTATCCATCATCAGGTCGACAACTTTTCGGGCCATCTCATCGATTGGCTGTTCAATTGTCGTAATACCTGGCTCTGTAATCTGTGATAAAATTTGATTATCAAAACCGATAACAGCGAGATCATCTGGAATGCTCCAGTCATGGCGTTTCGCCTCTGAAATAATTCCAGCTGCTACCTCATCGCCTCCTGCCAAAATCGCGGTAGGATTTTTTTTGTCCTTTAATACTTCATGGAATATTCGTTTTCCATCTTCCCAAGAGAAAGCGTTTTCAAGAAAATCGATCGCTTCTACTTGGCGGCTTTTCTCTGTTATCGCACGTAAAAAGCCCATTTTTCGCTGTTGGCTAACCACTTTGGTTTCGTTACCACGGCAAAAAATAAGATTACGATACCCTTGTTCTAACACATGCTTAGCAGCTATGTATGCTCCTTGCGCATGATCAAACTTCACTGTTGGAACATTTGCTTCCTCAATATATTCATTACATAACACGATTGGACCGTGCTGTAAGTATGGCTCTACATCTTCCCATGAATTTTCTAGTGAACATAGAATAATCCCATCTACTTGTTTCGTAGATAATAATTGTAAATACTCCATCTCTTTTTCCGGTAAATATCTTGTTTGACAAATAATCAGTTTATATTTATGTTCAGAAGCAGCAATCTCAATTGCTTCAATAAATCTACTGAAGAAAGGATTTGTAATCCTTGGAACTAGCACCGCAATTGTTTCCGTTTTTTGTTTACGAAGCCTTCTCGCCGCAGAATTAGGAACGAAGCCTAAATGCTTCATCGCTAATTGAACCCTTTTTTTCTTCTCATCTGAAACATATGGATGATTATTAATCACCCTAGAAACCGTTGTCCTTGATAACCCCGCTAATTTCGCCACGTCCTCTATAGTCGACACGAAATTCTCCCCCTTTGCATGAAAACGTTTTCTTAAATTGATTATATAGTATATTATTGGAAACTGCAATACGGCTTCTTATGATTTTACTATATTAATATTATACATAGGGAAAAGTCTGTTAATGGGAGGGGAAAACATACTGCTTTTAGAAGTTTATAGTAAACATATTTATAAAAATTTGAAGGTGATATTTCATGAATCGGACAGATCGTTTATTAGCTATATTAATTGAATTACAAAGAAAACAAACTGTTACAGCACAAAGCTTAGCGGAAAAATTTGAGACAAGTATAAGAACGATTTATCGAGATATGGATGCACTTAACGAATCGGGTGTTCCTATTTATTCAATGCCTGGTCACGGTTATTCATTAATGGATGGTTATTTCTTGCCCCCCATTCAGCTTACGCCTGAAGAGGCTGTTACTCTTTTACTAGGCGGTGATTATATCGAGAAAACTTTCACTTCTTCTTTTTCTGTACATGCACGATCAGCAAAAGAGAAACTTGAAATTGTTCTCCCTGCTGATCAACAAAAGAAAGCCCAGGAATTACGAGAAACTTTTCGTTTCCTTTCTCCTATGTTTTCACATCAGCAATCTGAACAAGAAAAACTAGAAAATCAACTTCTCCTATTGCAAGAATCTATTCAAAAAGAACAAGCTATCTCTTTTTCTTATCGGAAACCGAGAGAAACTACAAAAATAAAGCGGACCGTTCATCCTTATGGCTTAGTCAATATTTCAGGAATTTGGTACATCGTTGCACATTGCTTACTTCGAAAACAAATACGCAATTTTCGTTTAGATCGTATGGATACGTTACAGCAAGAACAAGAATTTTTCACAAAACCGAAAGACTTTTCTTTACAAAACTATAAGCCTGAAAGCAATCGTACTGTTATGATTCATTTATTGTTTCCATCTCATATTGCACATAAAATTATTGAATCACGATATTATTTTATAGATTCATATGAACATAGAAATAACGGTTTTCACGTCTTTTTGAAATCAAGAAATATAGACGAAGTGTTTCAATGGGTATTGAGCTGGGGGAGCCAAGTGCAAGTACTTGAGCCAAAAATTCTTTCTGAGAAAATCCGTGATGAAGCAAAAAAAATGTTAAAACTTTAATTTCACTACTGACATAATGCTGTCAGTAGCCCTCCTTTATAGTAGGTATTAACAAATACATTTTTATAAAAAGGGGTTAACAATATGAAGAAATTTGAGGAATTAGCTACGTATTACATAGAGGAATTAGAAAGGTACTCTATAGAACAATTTAGGACGAAGCCGTCTAGCGAAGAATGGTCCCTCGGTCAAATGTATAGTCATTTAATTGCCTCTACATATATGCAGTTAGATGCAATCGCGAAATGTAAAACTGAAACACCATCAGCAACTAACAAGAAAACGGATATGGGTGAAAAAGTATATAAACTTGGTGCTTTCCCGGATATACAAATCAAAGTACCAAATCATCCTGGATATACACCTGAAAATCCCTCTAATAAAGAAGAAATACAAAAACGTATGCTAGAATTAATTACAGTTGTTAAAGACATTGAGCCAACACTTTCTTCTATTCCAAGTGATTGTAAAGTCGAACACCCTGGGCTTGGTTACTTACATGCAGCAGAATGGTTCCAACTTATTTCTATGCATTTTGCACATCATCTTCGTCAGAAAGAAAGATTGGAACTTAAGGTTTTCTAAGTGTTAACATTTCCACTAAAAGAGACTGCCAATATTGGTAGTCTCTTCACTTTTGATGCAATATTCCTACGTCTATATAAACGAAAAAAATCTGTTAAGCAATTTGAAATAGTATAGGGAAATGCGTATCAACTAGTAAGACGGTACAGATGCAGAGCGATGATCTAGTAATATTTTCGCTTATAAAAATATACAATTAATTTCAAATATAAAAATAGACAGATTTTAAAATGAATAATATAGTTAAATATGGAAATTCATTTTATATCTTATGGAGGGACTTTATGACAGCCAGTATGATTTATAATAAATTAACGAAAACAGAATATGTTGTTATAGAGGTTAACGGAGGGTTTTCCGCTCCAAACAATTCTATTATAGGAGACAAGAAACTATATATAACCAATTCTGGTCGAGTATTGGGGTATGATTCTGGCGGATTATTTTCTTCTGAACAAAGCTGGGAATATACAGGGAAGATTAAAGTAAAATTTTCAAAATCTGATGTGCAATTATCTAATTATAAAACAGATTCTTTTACATTTCATATTTCTATAACTCATGGACAATTTTACAAGTTATATACATCAGGAGTAAGAAAAAAACGATGGCATATTGTTGGTGAAACAGCTACTAGTGCACCGTGTTTAATATCAAACAACTTTGAAAGCGAACATTCTGAAATGTTTTCCAGCGATATTATAATAAAAGATCAGAAGATAGTATTAATGAACGGCCCTTTTACCGACATATACTATTATAGAATCTATTCATACAAAAAGACGGATTCTATTATAGAATTGAATGGAAAATTCTATAATAAATCGGTCGGTGATTTGGAGAATATTAAGATTTTTATCCCTTTTGATAATAAAATTAATCAATTAATCAGCTTATTAGAACAATCCCCAAGTATCTTTGAAGATATAGGTAATACAAATTTACTGTACACTGCTGTAACAAACGGTATCATTCATCGACAGTTCGTACGAAATCAAGAGCTAGTATTTGCACTTTTCAATGATGACTTAGTTGTCATGGATGAAGCAAAACGTAAGATTATAAGTCAACATCCTTTCAAAGAATACGATAGCTATTACAATTCGCTGTCAAAACAAATATTGATCATGCATAAACAGCGACAAATGGCTCGATTTATACTTTCACTAGATTATAATGGATTAGAAAATCAAATTTCAAAAAAGTTCACCAAACCAAATCATAGATTCATTTCGAATTTTGGAGATTTCACTGGTACCTTATTAGGTAAGGAATACACAAATGTGAATATAATAATGGCAATAAATGAAGAGGAAATTGAATTTATTCTAGCAGATACTTTGAATTCTATCGGTGTAGTGAGGTTGGTAAACGCCCAATTTATTCGAGACGGTAAGAATGTCATTTTCATCCACCAAGGTGAAATAGCGCTTATAAAAACGAAGAATAAATTCAAATTACATAATTACATACAATTTGAAGCTATAACAGAACCGTTAAAAATGAATATTTGTTTTACGGGCCATAATGAGCCGTTTTTCCTAGAACAATCGATGGACGCTATCACATTAAAACGATCCCTTCAAAAGGATTTCTTACATTTATATCATGAACAAATTGTAGATATTTCTGTAACCAACTATGGTAATGAATCATCATCTTATTCTGAATTGACAGTAACGCTCAATAATCAGAAACAATATAAATTGAACGTTTATAATGAACGTATTAAAGAGATAATGTCAAAAGCCTATTATTTTAAGAAAGAAGCAAGTCTGCCACAAGTTTCATCTGATCAACTATTTTTAAGTTATAGTCGGCAAATTAACAACCATATCTTATATCATTATTTCGGACAACTTTTCGCAATGTACGAAGGTTTGAAAGAAATTCAGGCTACTACACAAGACAAAGAACTAAAGAATGTACAAATCATTAACTATTTATATTATGCTACACAGTCTCAAAAGAAACATTTGGATAAGGTATCTATTTATCTTCCAGCAATGCTTGAACAAATGGAAAAAGATATTTTAAAGGAACATGGTCAAGGAAAGGTATATCAATCATTTAAATCATTACAAAAAAAACTTATGGGTATTACATCTCAAATTCATCGTTCTCTTCATGAAATGGAGAGTTCTATTTCAGCAGTTTCTTTTGCACTTATTCCTAGAGAGGACTATGAGAAAAACATTTCTAATCAAATAATCAACAGAGGAATAATCAATGGTGCTTTGTATGGGGTAGCCGCAATAGCTCTTAGCCCCCTCGCTTTAATTGGAATAGCTATGACCGGGATTAATACTTATTATAGTAAGAAAGACCATGAAATGAGAGAGCGAATTCGAAAAGAAAGTGAGAATCAACGTTTAGAATTCTATACTTCTAAAATACAAGATTCCTTCGAACATTTCATTCAGACGTTATTGCCTTTCTATATTTCTGAAGTGAATCATGCCGTTTTCCATACTTATAAGCAAGTTCATGCTCTTTATGAGCCTATTAAAAACAACGAAGAAGTTCGAGAACACATGTTAATGAAAATGACACAGCTCTATACATTTAAAAACTTGCCAATCGATGAGTCTGTTACAATGAAAAAACAGAAGCTTATCGAATTAGCAAATAAAAATGAAAACCATGCTGAAAAGCACGTAGACACATTCCGTTTGGAGGTTGAAAATTATGTTCCGTAATCCATTTAATCCTAACAATACAGCTACTCCTGATTCATTTGATCAGATGGATACCATAGATATGACCGGTATTTCTGAGGTAAATAATCCATTCACCAGTGCAAATCCAGATGTTACTGATACTTCAAATGTTGATTATGCTGGAGATCATTTTGTAGAGCCACATTTCGTTTCTAGTTATGATCGTCAAGACGGAACTCATGTTGAAGGATATTGGCGAGATGGTGATGGCAACACAGATATAGACGCAACCACTGAAAACGGTGGTGGCTATATACAAACAAACCCAGATGGTATTCTTGAAAATAACTTTAGTTTTTGGGGATAAATTTTTGGGGCGAAAGCTAGATTGTGGTGTAAACGGATGCTTGGAAAATATAGCATCCGTTTATTTCATTTGAAGTATTAAATGATATCCCTAACATCGATGTTTTTCCGGACTCTCATGTATAAGACTACTAACTTGCAAGAAAATCCCCCTTCCTCATTACATTTATAACTCTTCCCACTTCGTCCAAACTTCTCTCCCATTTATATGGTACATATTATCCTCGCGATCCATAAACCCGTGCACAATAAACTCGCGTCTAATCGTACAAAAATCATCGTGATATTGTTTTATAAATGTATTCATTTCTTTTTCTGTATAGTGATTTTCAGCGTTTAATTTGCTAATTAAATGCTCTAACAATACTAGTTTTTTCTTCTTTTGACCTGGAATCGATTTTAGACGGTCCTCTTTACCAAAAAAGTTACGAATGGTCGTATCCCTAAATTTCATGTCACTTTCAGTCATTTTTTTGTCCTCCATCGTTTTTTTATGTACTGATTTTTTATTTGTCCTTACTATTTTTCTTCATTCTTTTACTTATAACATCCATAAGGTAATACCCGCTAATTAGTACATAGTAAACTGTAAGTATTCCTAGTGCATCTTTCATATTTATATATTTTTCTTTATGAAACAAGATAGGTGAAAGGGCGTAAACAAGAAAGATGATTAGCGGATTTAAGATAAAATAATAAGTAAGATTTCCTTTCATCGTATCAGCTCCTCTACTCTATGTTTCTCTGTAAATTGTTGTAATTCCTTTTCTTTCGTTTCTATAGTTTTTAGAAAGATTCATATCCGAACTACAAAAAAGATGCCCTGTATTACAATAAAAAAAGCACCAAAAAGGTGCTTTTTTCTACGCTTCAACCGATTGATTTTCAGCAATATTTTTAAACTGTCGTTTATGCATCCAAGTTAATGAAGCAATTGTTCCAAGTGATAACACAACGATGAAAATCATGAGTATTCCTATGTTTTGCCACATGAAGTCAAAGTCTCCGCTTGATACGACTGCTTTTAATCCTGATACAGAGTATGTCATTGGTAACCAAGCATTGAATGGTTGTAAAAATTTTGGAATTAATTCTAGTGGGAATGTTCCGGCACTTGTTGTAAGCTGAATAATTAATGTGATGATGGCAATGAAACGCCCTGCATCACCGAATGCTGTTACTAAACATTGAATTAACGCGATAAACGCTAAGCTTGTAACGATGCTAAAGAGTATGAAATACGGAATACTTTGTACTTCTACACCTAATCCGAACAGTAATATGACATCAGCTACTACTGCTTGAATAATACCGACTGATAGTAATACGCCAAACTTACTAATAAACCAGCTAAACCCTGATTTTGGAACACCAACTGTGTCACGTAATGGATATACGATTGATAATAGTAATGCCCCAACGAATAAACCGAGTGATAAGAAATACGGTGTGAATCCAGTTCCGTAGTTTGGAACTTCCGCCATTTTCTCTGTCTTCACTTTTACAGGGCTTGCAAACATATCATACGTTTTATCCGTTCCTTTTACTTCACCCGTTTTCTCTGCCCCTTCGCCTAGTTTCTCAGCAAGTTCACCTGAACCGTCGTTTACTTTTACAAGGCCATCCGTTACTTTCCCGGAACCGTCTGCTAGTTTATTTACTCCGTCGATTAACTGGGTTGAGCCAGTTGATAATGCACCTAAGCCTGTTGTTACTTGACCGGAGCCACTAGCTAATTGATTTACTCCACCTGCCATTTGATTTGCTCCTACAGATAATGTACCTAAACCGCCTGTTACTTGGCTTGAACCATCTGCTAGTTTATTTACTCCGCCTGCCATTTGGTTTGCTCCTGCAGATAATGCACCTAAACCGCCTGTTACTTGACTTGAGCCATCTGCTAATTGATTTACTCCACCTGCCATTTGATTTGCTCCTGCAGATAAAGTTCCTAAACCGCCTGTTACTTTACCTGAGCCATCTGCTAATTGATTTATCGCATCAATTAATTGACCGGATTCATTTTTAAATTTATTTGCGCCTTCTTTAGCAACATTTAACTTTACACCAAATCCTTGAAATTTTTCAACAAACCCTTTTTGTGCACTAGATAATTGTTCAATACCAGCAGTTAAGGATTGTAACTCTGCTGCATTCGGCAGTTTGCTTTGTCCATCCCCTGTTTTTTGATTTATTTCGCCTTTTAATTGTTTTACTTCTTCATTTAATTTATTTGTTCCGCCTGCTACTCCAGTAGTTTTTTGCTGAACTGTCGCTGTACTTTTTACAGCACTTGTTATGAATGGTTGTAACTGCTCTTGATATTCTTTCGGTAAACTTTCAATTTGCTTTTGTAAATTCGCTACATCTTGCGCTGCATTTTTTGCATCTTCTTCTGTTGATTGCGTAAGCTCATTTAACTGATTTACATTCGCCCCAGCACCATCTATTTTCTCATTTACTGTATTCAATATAGAAGGGCCTTTCGACTGCATTTCCCCCAATCCTGCAACAGATTTTTGTACATTACTATTTAAATCTTGCAATCCCTTTTGAATCTCTTGAGACCATTTTTCTAATTGACTTTGCCCTTCAGCAAGTTTTCCCATACCATTTGATAGATCCGTTGTTCCTTTTTGTAATTCACCGGATTTACTTACTAATTTGTTCAAACCACCGGTCACTTTTTCAGATCCATCATGTAATTCGCCAATTCCTTTTTGCATTTCACCCGTTTTGTTATTTAACGTATTTAAACCTGCTGTTACTTTTCCGGATCCATCTATTAATTTTCCGATACCTGTTTGCATCTCACTTGTTTTACTATTTAACGTATTTAAACCGTTCGTTACTTTTCCTGACCCATCTACTAATTTTCCAATACCTATTTGCATCTCACCTGTTTTGCCATTTAACGTATTTAAACCTACTGTCACTTTCCCAGATCCATCAAATAGCTTCCCTACTCCATCCTTCATCTCCCCAGACTTTCCTTGAAGTGTATGAAGGCCATCTGTTACTTTACTTGAACCATCATGCAGCTCACTTGATCCGTCATGTAGTTTACTTGCTCCTTCCGCCCCATCTGCTAATCCTTTTGAGACGTCTTGAATGGAATCAAACATTTTCTCTGCATATGTTTTCGTTAACGTACTTGCTACTTCACCTTTAATTTTTTCAATGGCTGTTCCGCCAATTTGTGAAGATAAGAAGTTTAAGCTTTCGTTTGGAATATATTCTAAGTTTAATGGTTTCGGTTCATCTTTTAATAATGTTGTAGCGTTACTTGAGAAGTCATCTGGAATGCGTACTAACATGTAATACTTTCTACCTTCCATTCCTTTTTTCGCTTCTTTTTCACTTACAAACTCCCATTTAAAACTTGTATTATCTTTTAAATTATCAACGAGCCCTTTTCCGACCTCAATTGGTTTTCCGTCAAACACTGCACCTTTATCTAAATTGACTACCGCAACTGGTAAATCATCTAACTGTTTATACGGATCCCAAAAGGCCCATAAAAACATGCCTGCATATAAAATCGGTACGAATAAAACCGCGATAATTGGAATTAATATTTTTTTACTTTTTATAATTTGTGTGAACTCTTTACGAAGTAACTGATTTCCTTTCATCATTTATCCCCCTTTTTAAAATGACTATATTGTTCATTTAGTCATTTTTACCCAAACAAAAAGGCTATACCTATTCATACATATGCCTTATCCCCGAATTTATACTATGCAACTGTTCCTTACTATGAAGTGAATATTTCTATTATCCCTCCTAAATTAAATATATGACCACTTTGTTCAATTGGTCACTTTTTTTATAATAATAAAAGGATTATCTTAGTTTGACAATCCTTTTAATAAATAAAGTTCAAATAATTCTGCAATTTTTTCTTTTTCTAGCGGCTCATGATTTTTTTCCCAATCAAAAATAAGCGATACATATAAGCGAAGCATAATAAATGCTGTAATTTCTGGATCACATTTGCTAATTTCACCTTTATCAATCGCAATCTTTAAATACGATTGAATGACAGAAACGATTTCCACATCTACTTGTTGCATCACTTCTTGTACTTCTTTCGTTCCCATATCGCGCTCTTCTTGAATTAACTTAATCATGAGCTGATGTTCTTTTCTGAATTCTAATATGCTATATAATGCTCTATGTACATTTTCAAAAAATGAAACATCTGAACGAATTGCATTTTCTGCAACTTGCTTCATTTCTGTAATTAAATTAGAAATAATCTCGCCAAATAGCTCTTCTTTATTTTTGAAAAAAGTATAAATCGTTCCTTTTCCTACATTCGCTAACTTCGCTACTTGATCCATCGTTGTTGCTTTATAACCGAATGCTGAAAAAGACTTTGTTGCAGCCTCAATAATAGAACGTTTTCGATCTATCGCCACATCGTCACCTCCAAAAATGACCAATTGGATAATTTAGTCAATCAGTACATCTTTGATATTACCACACGCTTACATTCTATACAAGTTCTCTTTTTTATTATTTCCATCATAAAAAATTTCAGTCAAGTTATATCATACTTTCCATAGTTTATCAGAAGAAAAGAGAAAAGGAAAAGGTGTTCTTGAGATATACAGCTAAACCTTACTTACAAACAACAAATTTCTCTTTTTTCAAATAATCAAATAAAAAAACAAGAAAATCTTTACAATTAATAGTAATATAGAAAATAGACAAGTTTATCAAAATAGTGGAGGCTTTTTCAGTCATGATGCGTGCGCTTCGTTTAAATATAAAGCAAGCTTTTTGTAATCGTGTTTCTTTAATTATTATGTTTAGTGGATTTGTTCTTATTTGTATTTATCATTATTATTATGTAATTCGTTATTTAGGAGACGCTGCGAATGGACCTATATCGACGGATATTAAATGGATTGGATTTCGTGGAAATGAAATGGATGTTTATTTATTATTAATGCCAGTTATTGCAAGTCTTCCCTTTAGTACAAGTTATAACTCGGATAAGTCCGATGGTTTTAAACCGTTTGTCAGTAAAGAAATTTCTTTATTTTCTTATTCAGTAACGAAATATATCGTTACATTTTTTTGCGGCGGACTTCTTTATACATTTCCATTCATCTTATCGTTATTATTTTGCAAATTAACCATTCCAGACGGAGTACCAACGGCTGGTTCAGGCATTATAAATGATAACGGGATGTTCGCAAACTTATATGAAACTTCTCCCATCACTTACATTGCTGTATATATCGGAATTAATTTTTTATTTGCAGGTTTGATGGCTCTTTTAGGACTTGCTGCATCTGCATGGTCCCAAAAGGACTATATGGCGCTTCTATTTCCATTTGCAACTACCTCTATTCCTTACGTCCTGCTAAATACGGTACTCCCTACAATAGGCGGAGCACCTATTCATTTATATGATCCAAGGCAGCCGCTGCATGGCATGTCACCATATATTTTGACAATACAATGTGCCTTCTTCCTCTTCGTTAGCTTAATCATGTATATACAAGGAGTAAAACGTGATAGAAAAAAATATAGAAGAAGGTTGCAAAAAAGAGAGCGGTGCAGAAAAGCGTTTCAAGTATAATAAACCCCTAATTTCCTTACTATATTGGAAATTAGGGTTTTATTTACTATTCACTTACGGTGTACCTGCCAATCCCCATAAAATAACAACCGCTACAAAATAAATCGCTTTAATCGCTATTACTAAACATAATGAAACAATTGCATATTTACTTAATTCTCTTCTTGCACCTATTAAAGTGAAAATAACCGCCAAACTAAATGTTATATAAGAAGTTGCTGTATGTATTAAGTTATACGTAATATCTAGATTGCTTGTAAGTCCTGTTATATCAGCTACAAACTGAAGCATGATGATCGTACTAAAAAAAATTGCAAACTGATTCATTACCTTTCCATTTATTTGTAACTGCATTGTTGTCCTCCTTATTAAAAAACTAAATATTCAATCTATTTTATCATTAGATTACAAAAAAAGGAATCATCTCTTTATACTATTCTATAACGATGCAAAAAAAGAACGCTTAGTCACCTAAGCGTTCCTTTCTTTAAGAAGCTTTCTTCAAATCAATTTGAGCAAGTACTGGGTCATGGTCGCTTACACGTCCGTGCTCTTTCATTATATTTGAGTTTAAGTGCACTGAATCTACAATTGTGTGTGGTGCGATATTATTTGTTACTAAAATATGATCTAACACTTGTGCATTTCCTTCGTGAATGTACGTGTAACGATTCTCTTTTGGCACTGTGTTTAACATATCTTTTAAGATTGTTCCCTCTAGTGTTTTTAGTGGTTTAGAGAATTCGAAATCGTTCATATCACCTAACACGACAACTGGTGCATTCGTATTCTTTTTCTGAATTCCTTGCACGAAATGATTTACTTCTTGTGCTAACTGAATTCGTTTGTCTTCACTTTTTAATACGAGCGGCTGCACTTTTCCAAATGGCGTTGCATCTCCTAGTTTTGAGTTTAAGTGATTTGCAACGACAACAATGTTTTGTCCTTGGAACGTAAATTCTGCCGCTAACGGTTTACGTGTACTTTCAAATAATGGATTTTCGTCTCCAATACGAACAACATTTTTATCAAGTAACTTTGGTACCGGCGCTAATTTCACGCGTGATGGATTATAGAAGAAGCCGACGCGAATATTCGCTCCTGGTGCTCCTCCGTCTTGATTATTGTTTGGAGCGATTTCTACATACTCATACTTCGGTCCACGAATTTCTAGCACTGCATCAATGATACGTTTTGCGCTTAATGACGCATCTGTTGTACCGTCATTAATTGATCCGTTATTATCTTGCATTTCCTCTACACCGATAATATCTGGCATTTTTAAGTTGTATTTAATAGAATACGCTAGCGCTTTTACCTTTTCATCTGTTGTTTCTTTTTTATTCGCTGAGAAGTTTTCAATGTTATATGTAGCAACCGTTAACTTATCAAGACGTGGCTGAATATTTGCGCCTACTTGCTTAAATCCACCATCCACTACAGCTGGCAGTTCTGTTATTGGCGAAATACGGAAAGAACCGTAATCATATCCTACTACCCCTGTTATATCTCCAGTGAAAGTATCTCCTACTTTTGCTACATAATCGCGAGGTACTTTTACAGAAAGGCGCTCTGGGTTTAATTGGTTTTCATCTAATAGAGGTGTGCCATATTGTGTTACTATTTTATCTCCACCATTTTTTACTGTTACATATAAATTTCCATTTTTCTGAGGTGCAATAATTTTTGGTGTTGGCATCGTAACACGCATGCCTTCTATACTTTCATAAAAGTCGATTGCATCTTCATTTGGATCAAATAAACCGAATGCATCATTATCAATAATCTGGTCCGGGATTTTCACACCGTTTTCCCCAAGTACAATCGGTGCTGGCAAAGATTGATCTTTTGCGATTACAACAACGCGACTCGCCTTAATTTCTGTCGTCGTTAAGTCTGTTTCAAATCGCTCTGCATATCCTGGTCCAACATATTCTTCTACTACTCCATCAACTTGAATAAGATCTCCTACTGCTACATTCGCATCTTTTTTATATACGTACATACCTTCTGAAGTAGCTGGATCATTATCCGGCTGATTATCTTCTATATAAAAGCCGTTTTTATCAAGCGCTGTGACAACGCCTTCCACATTGTTTACTTTCTTCCCGTTGTAAGGAGACATATGTGATTTTCCTTGAATGTCATGAATACGAACTGGTTCATTATTTACGATAATAAATGAAAATGTCGAAATTGCTGAAGAAGTAAGTCCTTCTTTTTCTGCGATTGCTTTCACTACACTATTTTCATTCACTATAATTTGTCCATTATAACGAACACTTTTATTAGTAGGATTAGAGCCATCTAACGTATAGTAGATTGTTGCGCCTTCTGTATTCGTCGTTAATGTTACCGCTGTTCCTTTAGCAACTTCTCCACCGTTCGGTGAAGCTACTACATCGCTAACACGGTTTTGTCCTTCACCTTGAAACTTATAAGCTGTTACTGATTTTAGACCTGGGTTACTAAAATATAATTCAAGAGTCCCAGTCAAACTAACTTTCTTCCCGATATTTTCAGGGTGATCTTTTACATTCACTGCCGTTCTCACATCACCTTTTGGCAACTGAACGGGCATGATTTTGTCTGGATTCGTTTCGTTTGGCGAATCTGCAATTGCTACGTTTGTATCATCAAACTTAGCTGGATCCTTCGTATATTTAGAAGAACTTTGCGTATATCCGACAATATATCCTTCCACAATCCCCTTCGTTTTCCCTTGCTGCTTAAATACTTGAATTGCTTTTTCTACTGACATAGAAGCAGTTTCTTCTGCTTGCGCTAAAGTTCCAGTAAATGAAAGCAATAGCAAGAATGATAAAAAGACGCTTAACAATTTCTTCACAGCCATTTCCCTCTCCCTATTTCATATTTTCTCAGCATTTCTATCATAACAAATGATTCGTTATATAGAACTATTTTTCGACAAATTTTACAAAAGATTTATTTAATTTACAAGCTTTCAAACTATAATACAAAATAATAATTTTACACCTTCTACAAATGCACTCTATAATGTTAGAGAGAGAAAACAGAAAATATCGACATTTGATTGGCATGTAAAATGGATTCATTTGAATAGGAGTGATTGGATGGAAGTGCAAACAGAAACATACCGCGCAGCTATGAATGGAACATTAGAACGTCATTTTTCAGATATGATTGCTGTTATACCAACTAGAATTACAATTGAGCAGTTAAAACAACGGCTAGAAAATATCGCTACTAAAGTTGATGAGTTAAAAATTGTTTATAGTGATGAGACAAGCCTTATTGTTGAGTTACATATGGATGAAACAATCATACCGTATGAACTGCATATTGATGAGGCGAATGACCCAGAAGAATATAAAATGTACAATAGACAAGATTCTACAATTGTAGATCGTAATTTTGAAGATGCGGCTTTCGGTACTGAAATTTTCACTCGTACGCTATTTGTAGGCGATGTACTCGACTGCTTTTTCCAGCAAATACAATTTTTATGGAACCTCGCCCCAGATTTGTTATTTGTAATCGATTCAAGTGCAGCAATGAAAGTGATATCTAGAAACTATATTGAATATCACGTTGAAAATGAATTATTACCTGACATTCCTGACTTATACGTTATTCATTCCGTTTATGAAGACGATAAAGAAGGCGAGCCTACGCAATATTGGTTTCATACACACGGCCTTTTAAGAGCGGGCGTAACTGAAATAGAGTTAATTATTCCAAATCGCATTTCTTCCTACTACGGCATTGGCGATCTCTTTCAAACATTTGCTAATAATGCCGTTGAGAATGGACAAGTCCCTATGAATGAGCCTATCGTTATCGCGCATAGTCAGCAAGGTTCTATACATACAGTCGCTGTTCCGTGGGAGAAAGGATTATCTTATATAGGGCATAAAACGAGTATGGACCAATTATCTTCAATCGAGGATGAAGAAGTGAAATTACAGCCAATAGATGCACAAAATACATTCTTAGGCGGAATGGATGCCCGAGATGAATACCATCAATCTCCATCCGTTCTCTTATTCAAATTTAATACTTCAGAAGAATATATTGAAAGTTTTTTCAAAGAACACGAGGAAGCTACAGGGCTCATGTTCTATAAAACAAATAGTGAAACCGATCGTATGGCTTATAATGCGAAAAATACTTTCGGGTATTTCAGCAACATTTTTCAAATTGAAAAATCCAATGAAGAGTTTCGTTTTCTCGCTAAGTTTGGTGTTTCCTATGAAGAGGGTAAAAGCGAACATATGTGGTTTGAAATGCAACATATTACAGAAGACCTGATTCAAGGAATACTCATCAATGAACCATATTTTATAGAAGATATGAGTGAAGGAAATAGTTATCATTTAGATTTTGATAACTTAACAGATTGGGTTATTTATGCAGGAGATGCTGTTATAAAGCCAAATAACTTATATATGTTTATTGGCGAATAAGTATTTTATATAATAAACGAAACGCCTTCAATATGATTGAAGGCGTTTCTTATAATTTATTGTGCGATTAATTCAGCATCTATTACTTTCTCCAAATGAGATAATACACGCTTTGCAGCTTCCTCACCTTGATTCATACAGTCTGGAAGTCCAGCACCAGCATAGGAGCTACCTGCCAAGTATATACCTGGCAACTCTTTCTCCATAAATGTTGTGAGCTTTTTCATTCGCTCGTTATGGCCCACTGTATATTGAGGCATCGCTTCTTTCCAGCGACTTACGATTGTAAACTCTGGATCCTCTGTAATATCCATCGTCTTCCTTAAATCTTCTAGTACGAGCTGAACGAGTTCTTCTTCAGTTTGTTCTACAACCGCTTCATCACCAGCACGTCCAACGTAACAGCGAAGGAGTGTTTTTCCTTCTGGCGTTGTATGTGGCCATTTTTTATGCGTCCACGTACATGCTGTAATGGTGTAATCGCTATTTCGTGATACGACAAATCCTGTACCATTAATATCGCGCTGGATTGCAGACTTTTGGAAAGCAAGTGCCACATTCGCAACGGATGTGGATGGAATATTACGGAAGAAACGAAACTGCTTGTACTGAGCAAACATGGACGGCAATACTTTATGCGAAGTTGCCACTACGATGGCGTCCGCTTCTATTTCTTTTCCGTTACTAAGAGTAATCGTATAACCATCACCCTGTTTCGCAACTTTTTCAATGCGAGTTCCCTTTATTATCGTACCTTCATGCATCTTTGCTTCGAGAGATTTTACGATAGATTCTAAACCTGTTTTCACTGTTTGGAACATTCCCTTTTTCGGTTCAGCTTTCTCTTCTTTCGGAGCGAGCGTACGCATACCGAGTGAAATACTGCGATGTTTCTGCTCAATTTGATACATTTGCGGGAATGTTGACATTAAGCTCATTTCATCAATATCCCCTGCATAAATACCC
>WPCI01034340.1_pt1 | contig 42559 bp, 34 predicted proteins | sample 5399871 | NCBI WGS metagenome assembly WPCI01 (sample SAMN12869469, study PRJNA574797) | sludge metagenome | isolation source: wastewater treatment of pH7 | place: China:Beijing | collected 2019-05-20 | reverse complement strand
ATCGCCATCGAAAAGCCTCCTTCAATCCGAGCGACCCCGCCTCGAGCCCTCGGCCGAACAAATCATTCCGGCATCCAGTCTAGTTCGATACTCCGACAGTTGCGTCCGCAGCCATTTCGCAGGAAACGAGACTGACTGGCTCCCACAGCACGTAGCAAAACTGGGCATAGCACGCGCCAAATCGGATCTTTCTCTCCGAGGTTACTCCGCAGCACCTATCGAAACCGGGTATAGCACCCACCTCGGGGCAAGATAGTCTCAGCCAACTTTCGTCCACATCAGAGCACAAAGGTCCGATTTGGCTCTCCCTACCGGTAGTGTCAAAGTTCTGTCATGACTGATTCCACCAAGACCGACAACCACATGGACCGACTGTTCCCTGAATTCCTCGAAGAGATCACCGGAGATGAGGCCCTGGCGTGGGTCCGCGAGCGAAACAAACAGACGGAACAGTACCTGGCAGACACTGCGGCTGGACAGATAACCCCAACCGGTGAGCCGATTCCAACTCTGAAGGAACTGGAGGATCAGATCCTTGAGGTTCTAGACGATCCTGAGCGCATTCCGATGGTGGCAGTGCGCGGCGACTTCGCCTACAACTTCTGGACCGATGCCAATAATCCCAGAGGACTGTGGCGCCGCCAGCCGTTCGAGTCGTATCTCGTCGGGAAGGACGCCTGGGAAACTCTGATTGACGTTGATGCTCTGTCCGCGTCGGAGGGGAAATCCTGGGTCTGGCACGGAGCCAGCGTCCTCTATCCCTCGTACGACCGCGCCCTAATCAACCTCTCAGACGGGGGTTCAGACGCGGACGAAACGCGCGAGTTCAGCCTCGAAACCCTCGACTGGGTGAAGGACGGCTTCTACCGGAGCGAGGCCAAGGGTTCCCTCGGGTGGATCGATCACGACCACTGCTGGCTGTCGCAGCCAGATAGCCCCAAGTCCACCTCGTCCTCGGGATATCCACTCGAAGCACGCGTTCTGCGCCGCGGCCAGTCAGTGGAAGAGGCCGAATTGATCTTCAAGGGTGACCCTTCGTCTATGGGAGTCTGGGCGGCCAACGGACGTGACCGTACGGGCCAAACCCAGGCCATTGAAGAAGCCCTCGACTTCTACTCCTCAGTGCAGTATTTCGTGCACGGCGGCATCGAATCGATCAAAGCAGACGGGTTCAAGCGCATCCCGGTCCCCGAATCGGCACAGGCAAGCATCTGGAATCAGTGGACCATAGTCGCGCTGCGTGACGACTGGTCAAGGCCAGAAGCTGGGGAAGAATGGCCCTCTGGCGCGCTGTTGTCCCTACTTAGCGATGAGTTCATCAAGAATCCCGAGACGGCGCCCGCCACGGCAATGTTCTTACCGACCGAGAACGAAGTGCTTGAAGGACTCACAGCAACAGCCACCAAGGTCATGGTGACCAGCATCCGCGACGTGGTTCCTCGAATCACTGCGCTTGCCCCGAGCGAGGATGGTCGCTCGTGGAGCGTCGAACGATTCGACACTCCCCCGACCGGCAACCCTTACGTGACCGTCGAGGTTGCTGCCGTCACTCCTTTGGAGGATGACCGCCTCTGGGTTATCACCACCGGCTACATCGAGCCAAGCACCCTATGGCTGGTTGAGGAGGATGGAACCTGGAGACAGGTGCGCCAGGCCCCGACCATGTACAACGCCGAGGGCGTCGAAGTCTCGCAGCACTTCGCCCAGTCCGAAGACGGGACGCGGATCCCCTACTTCCAGGTGTCCAAACCACAAGACGGACCGGCACCAACTCTTTTGTACGGGTACGGCGGATTTCAGGTCTCTCTTCTTCCCTCGTACGCACCGGTAACGGGACGTGCGTGGCTGGAACACGGGGGCGTCTATGTGGTCGCAAACATTCGCGGGGGCGGGGAATACGGACCGGCGTGGCACAAAGCGGCACTGCAAGACAAGCGCCACCATGCGTACGAGGATTTCGCCGCGGTAGCGCGCGACCTAGTCCGTCGCGGCGTCACGACCACGGAGATGCTCGGGGCGGAGGGTGGGTCGAATGGCGGCCTGCTAATGGGCAACATGTACACCCAGTACCCGGAGGACTTCGGAGCAATCGTCTGCTCGGTGCCGCTACTGGATATGGGCAGATACCACACGCTTCTGGCCGGGGCGTCGTGGATGGCCGAATACGGTGATCCCGAAGATCCTGAACAGTGGGAGTTCGTCAAGACGTTCAGCCCGGTCCACCTGTTTGACGCAGAGCGAGACTATCCACCATTGCTGTTGACGACGTCAACGAAGGATGATCGGGTACATCCCGCGCACGCGAGGGCACTGGGACACCTAACGGAGCAGGCCGGCAAGGACGCGCTCTACTTCGAGAACATTGAGGGTGGCCATGGCGGAGCCGCCGACAATCGTCAACGCGCACACAACCGAGCCCTGTCGTGGGAGTTCCTCTGGAGGAAGTTGACGTCTAGATAGCTGGCAGGGGTGCCGCGCCGAGCATGCCGACGGCGTCGCGCACCCTAAACGAGGGGCGCAAGCCGGACCACGCACGTTGCGCACCCCACCTAAGGGGCGCAACAGAAGTGCCTCCGAGTCAGCCGACCGGTGGACCACACGCGCACCCCAGGTGAGGTGCGAAAGAGGAAATAGACAGGTTCCGCACCCCACCTAAGGGGCGCAAGCCGTATTAGCTAGTACGGGCGACCCTGCAGGTATGCCCTCCTGGCCTGGTTACGCTTCACGAGCCAGATGATTCCGCCGATAGTCAGCGCCAGACCAACTAGCCCGATGACGGTTGCCCACACCACAGCCTGAACCGTCCCGTCGACGATCTCACCCAGGACCGTTCCGTCGAGGACCATCAGTTCTGACCCCGAAGGCACACCCTCACACTCAATGGTGTACTCACCCTCGGCGAGGCCGCGTCCGACGTAGGTCCCGCCCGATTGGACCTCGTAGTACAGTTCCGTAGAGTTACCGGCGCTGTCGGTCGCCAGGCAGGAGGTCGCCTCACCCGACAACGGCAATACCGCGACCACGCCGGCCGATCCCACACTCATGGTTCCACCGTTGGTCGCCTGAAGTCCGCCCTCCATCAACCGATCAACACCGACAGCATTCATGACCAGGGAGAAGAACACGATTGGGGCGACGACGATCATTAGGAAAATCCCGCCGATCAAGGTAAGAATCGCTCCCGTTCTGCTTGGCATCTCACCACCCGTCGACACACTGTTTTGGCCCTGGCTGTAGGGCGTGGGCGCTGCGTAAGGGGCCTGAGGATACTGGCTCTGCGGCGGGTACTGATTCCCCGGGTACTGACCGCCCTGCTGGGGGTATGGATTCTGTCCTGGATAGGGTCCCTGAGGGGCCTGCCCACCCGGTTGACCATACTGGCCCGCAGGAAATTGTCCCTGGGAGGCACCCGGCTGACTCTGATTCCCTGCTTCTCCGTACACGGGCCATGGGTTGCCCTGGCCGTTTGAAGCAGCACTACTGTTTTGACCGCCTGGCATCCAGGTCTCGGAACGCTGTCCGAACTGCGGAGCGGCAGGAACCTGACCACCCGCCCCACCATTCGACGGTGGTGTCCAGTTCTCAGAACGCTGCCCGAACTGCGGAGCGGCAGGAGCTTCAGCAGGACTCTGCTCGCCACCCGGCTCGGGAGGTCCGTAAGGGTTGACTGGTTCGTTGCCGCTCATCGTGTCTCCTGCTTTTAGGTCAGTGCTTCATGATTGGGTCGGGCTCAGTGTCTAGCATTCCAATCTCTCTGAGTACAGTCTAGGTCGGGCCATCAACTCTGCAGTAGGGACCCGTCTCACGCCCTAGTTCGCGGTCGCGAGTCGTTCCGCTCGGAGCCGTTCAACCCCCGGAACTTCGAGCGGTTCTAGTCTGCCGAGTACTCTGCCCAGGATCAGGTCTGCAAGCTCCGGGTTTCGTGCTAGGACGGGTCCGTGCAGATAGGTGCCGATGACGGATCCCTGAACTGCCCCTTCCGGTCGGCTCATTTCGTCATCGTCGGTATAGCCATTCCCAACCCCGTGAGTAACCACACCCAAAGGCTTAGCTTCTACCCCAAGACGCGTCAGACCTCCGTGATTTTCAAATCCAGTAAGAGGGTCTTTAAGGCCCTCAAGAACGGGTCGTGTCATCAGCTCACCGATTGCCCGCTTCCCCATCGGCGTCGTTGCAACGTCCAGCAGACCAAGTCCGGTGACCCGCTTCCCCGTTGCGTCGGTGTACTCGGTTCCGAGTAGCTGCATCGCCGCGCATATGGCGAGGATTGGCTTGTCTGCTTTAGCCGCCTGATATAGTCCCCGATCGCCACGCATGTTCTGGGCAGCGATCGCCTGTGCAACATCCTCACCGCCGCCGAGAGTGTAGACATCTAGCTCCGCGGGAATAGGCTCCCCCAGGTCGACCGAGACCACCTCGGCATCAAATCCACGTCGCCTCGCCCGCTCGACGAGGATTTTGGCATTGCCACTATCCCCATAGGTTCCGAGAATCGACGGATATATGAGCCCAACGCGCAAGACTGAATCGGTCATAAATGCTCAAGCTCCCACTTCAGATCGCGAAAGGCAGTGTAGTTCGCTAGAACCTCAACTTTGCCGGGTTCAAGGCCACGGATCGCCGTCACCGGGTTCGGCTCGACCCGATGTTTGACACCCGCGTATTCCAGACGAACAGACAGGTCAGCGACACGCTCGCCACTGGCGATCACGGTGTCCACCCCCAGGTCATTAACGCGCTCGTAGTCCACGTCCCAGAGCCAGGAAAGATCCTCACCATCCGGGGTTTGCCCGTTCACGGAGATAACAAGCTGGACCGTCTCAGGATCGACCATCGTCAAGCTTTCTTGCCACCCGGCTGGGTTCTTCGCAAGGATCAGTCGCGCTAAACGACCGTTGACGTCGTAGGTTTGATACCTGCCAGCAACACCGGCAACCGAGGCAAGCGCATCCGACAGAGCCTCCGGCGTAACACCAAAGTATGTGGCCGCTGCAGCGGCTTGCGCCGCATTGCCGCGGTTAACCCTCCCTGGGACCTGAAGTCTGGTCCGAATCTTTACCTCGTCCGGCCCGAGAATCTCAAACGAGCCATCGGACTCGGGATCAGCGATTCTCCAGTCGGCTTCCGGCCGGGAATACTCGGGATGAGCGTCGACACTCCACCCCTCCTCGTCCCGCAGAACAATGGTTCCTGTACGAGGGAACGAGGTCGAGTCCACCTGCCACGGCGCACCCACCGAAACCCACTGGACATTTGGGGCTTGCCAAGCCGCGGAGGAGACAAGCGGATCATCACAGTTAGCGACGATCAGCGCATCTGGCGACAACTCGACGGCCTGACGCAGTCGTCCTTCCACCGTACCTATCTCGCCAACACGATCAAGCTGGTCGCGGGAAAGATTCAACAAAATGATCGCGGAGGGTTTTGTTGCACGAGCAATTTGAGGCATGTGCATCTCATCGACCTCAAGCACCGCATACGGAGCGTCAGGAGCTTCCATTAGCGCCGTGACGATCCCGGTCGTCATGTTGTCGCCGTTCTGATTCGACGCCACTTCACCGAGGGTTCGAAGTGCCTCTGCCGTCATTCTGGTGGTCGTGGACTTTCCGTTGGTCCCGGTGATCAAGACTATCCGCCTACCAGCCGCCAGTTCACTCAGGATATTTGGGCTCAGCGCCAGTGCGACCTTCCCGCCAAACATTCCGCCGGCACCTCGACCGAGGCTACGGGAGAGCGAAGCGGAAGCCCGACCAGCAAGTCGCGCAAGTCTTGAGCGCGCTGACAGACGCTTCGTTCCGTTGAGGCCATCATCTGTCATTTGAACCCTGCTTCAGTGATCATCCGGTGCAACCACTAAAGTGTATGACCTAGCGGGAGGCTATTGTCCACGCTCCTGAACAATCCGTGAGAGCTGCAACAGGGCTAGTCTCTGCCATCCGAGCGCCGTCACCGCAGGGACCACGCTCTTCCCCGCAGCGGGCTTAACCGCTGTGAGGGCCGTCCGTGCAGGCGCGATATGTCCATCCGAATCATCTACCGTGTCCGAAGGTTCAGCGACTGGATAACTAGGCGGTCGGAGTCGAACATCACCTGTCGCGTCAGCCGTAAACACTCGACTAGTAGGTACCGAGGTCGATGCAATAACATTCTGCAGACGTTGTATCTCCGTGTGGAGTCCTTCGACTCGGTCACGAAGCTCAAGAATCAGAGCCACCCCGGCCAGGTTCACGCCCTGGTCCTGGGTGAGGCTCTGAATCTCTACGAGTTTTCGAACGTCCGCGCCAGAGTAGCGCCGGCCCCGCCCCTTGGCACGCTCGGGACTTACCAGTCCTAGCCGGTCATACTGTCGAAGTGTTTGGGCGTGCATTCGAGCCAACTCAGCGGCGACCGAAACCGTGTAGATCTGATCAGACGGTTCAGTTGATGCGTGGCCAGTATGCTCAGTCGCGTTCGAATTCACCCCAATCACTTCTCTCTGGCAGTCCTCACTTTAGTTCTTACGAGGGTTCCAATCGCCCATCGTCTTCTTCAGATCCTCGACAGCTTCTTCCTGTTCATCAGACATTTTCTTGGGTGTCACGATGACCAGATCGACCATTACGTCGCCGCGTTTGCTGCCCTTCTTCACTCCTCTGCCCTTGAGTCTCAGGACCGCGCCGCTTGAGGTTCCAGCAGGAACCTTCATCGACACCTTCGTTCCATCGGGAAGAGGAACGTCAACCTTGGCCCCGAGTGCCGCTTCGGGATAGGTGATTGGCAACTTAACCCGTAGGCGATCCTTGTCCATTGAGAACGACGGATCAGATTCAACGGCAATCTGAACTACCAGGTCGCCAGCGGGACCGCCGTTCACTCCGGGTTGGCCCTTGCCTGCTAGCTTGATCTTCTGCCCGTCCCGCACCCCGGCAGGGATGCGAACTTTCATAGGCCGACCATCCAAGTTAAACGTTAGGGTCTCACCCTCGAACGCCTGCTTGAACGTGATCTTCGTTGAGGTCGAAAGATCGCCGCCCTTTTGTGGTTCTGGCTGATATTGACCACCGAATCCACCCGGGAAGCCAGCGCCGAATGAGGACGAGGCTCCCGCGCCCCCGCCGAAGATAGAGGACAGAATGTCCTCGAATCCTGCACCCCCACCGCCGGTGTTGAACTGCACGCGCGGCCCACCCTGAGTGCCGCCGCCGTACATGCCACCAAACATATCCTCGAACCCACCGGCACCACCCTGACCGGGTGCACGGAACCGGGCACCACCGGAAGCCATCTGGCGGATGGCGTCGTAGCGTTCGCGCTGCTCCTTGTCGTTCAGGACGGCGAAGGCTTCGCCGATCTCCTTGAACTTTGCCTCGGCCTTGTCGTCGCCGGGGTTCTGGTCCGGGTGCCATTTACGAGCAAGCTTGCGATAAGCCTTGCGGATCTCTTTCTCATCCGCGTCCTTCGGAACCCCTAGGACGGCGTAGTAGTCACGGTCGAACCAGTCTTGCTCTCCCATGTCTCACTCCTTACTAATCACCGCACTATGTGCGGCGAAATCCTATTGGGGATCGAATACCAAAACCTTGGCGGGACGAAGAACTCGCTCACCCGCCCGGTAACCGGGTTGAAGAACCTGACCGACCACCTGCTCCGTCACAGACGGATCAGGATTGGGCTGCATCATCAACGCGTCATATAGTTGCGGGTCAAAGTGGTCGCCCTCTTCCCCGTACTGCTCATAGTCGAAGCTACTAGCTAGGACTGCCTCTAGCTTGTCGGCGATGGAGGCAAAGGGACCCTCAGTCAGCTCTCCAGCGGCGCGAGCAGCAGCGATGTCGTCAAGCACTGGCATCAGTGCTTCGACAACGTCGTGTTGACCCTCGACTCTCCGCCTTCCGGCTTCTTCCTTCGCGCGCCGGACATAGTTTCCGTAGTCCTGGCGCACGTTGAACGTCTCTGCCCGGCTTCGAGCCAGGTCGTCCTTTGTCTGTTCCAGTTCGGCTTGAACCTTAGCTAGGAGGGAGTCCTCCCCAAGATCCTCCTCAAACTTTGCAAAATCATTACTCCCTGAGCTACTTTCCCCGGATGAGCCCGAGGGGGCCGAGATGGTCTCGGCCCCCTCGTTGTTGTTCTCAACCTGGGACGCTTCTTGCTCTGTGCCGTCCGACTTGGGATCTACCGGCAGGAAGTCGTCTCCAAGATTCGTCACTTATCTTCGTCCTCGTCTTCCACGATCTCGGCGTCGATGACATCTTCCTCAGCGTTGACGTCTTCCTGGCTTGGCAGTTCTTCTTCCTGCGAAGCAGCGTAAACCTCTTCGCCAATCTTCATGCCAACTTCGTTGAGGTGTCCAAGTGCCTTGTTGATGGCTTCAGTGTCCTCGCCCTCAAGCGCGGTCTTCACCTCGTCCACCGCACCCTGAACGGACTTGCGCGTGTCCTCGGAAATCTTTTCCTCGTTGTCCTTAAGGAGCTTCTCGGTCTGGTAAACGGCCGACTCAGCAAGGTTACGAGCCTCAAGATCCTCACGGCGCTTCTTGTCCTCGGCTGCGTGCTCCTCGGCTTCCTTGACCATACGGTCAATGTCTTCCTTCGGAAGCGCCGAACCACCGGTGATGGTCATGGACTGTTCCTTGTTGGTGCCACGATCCTTTGCGGAGACGTGAACGATACCGTTTGCGTCGATGTCGAACGAAACCTCGATCTGAGGAATCCCACGAGGAGCCGGGGCGATACCGGTCAGCTCAAAGGTACCCAGCGGCTTGTTGTCGCGGGTGAAGTCACGCTCACCCTGGAAGACCTGAATCAGAACCGAAGGCTGCCCATCCTCGGCGGTCGAGAAAACCTCGGTCGCACGGGTCGGGATAGCGGTGTTGCGTTCGATCAGCTTGGTCATCACGCCACCCTTGGTTTCAATACCGAGGGAAAGCGGGGTCACATCGATCAGAAGAACGTCCTGACGATCCCCCTGCATGACGCCGGCCTGAAGCGCAGCACCAATCGCAACAACCTCGTCCGGGTTCACGGTACGGGTCGGCTCCTTGCCGCCGGTCAGCTTCACAACCAGGTCGTTGACAGCTGGCATACGAGTCGAACCGCCGACCAGAACAACGTGGTCGATGTCTGACACAGAAATCCCGGCTTCGCGGATAACATCCTTGAACGGCTTCTCGGTGCGGTCCAGAAGATCCTTGGTCATGTCTTCAAACTTCGCGCGGGTCAGCTTCTCATCCAAGTGGATTGGGCCGGCCTCACTCATCGACAGGTACTGCAACGAGATGTTCGTTGTCGTAGCGGTCGACAGTTCACGCTTTGCCTGCTCGGCTGTTTCCTTCAAACGCTGAAGAGCAACGGGGTCCTTCCCGAGGTCAACACCGGTCTTGCTCTTGACCTGCTGAATCAACCAGTCAACGATGCGTTGATCCCAGTCATCGCCACCGAGTCGGTTGTCACCAGCGGTCGAGCGAACCTGAATCGTGGAGAATCCGTCCTCGTCCTTTGCAACCTCAAGTAGGGACACATCGAAGGTGCCACCACCAAGGTCATAAACCAGGATTAGCTCCTCTTCCTTACCCTTGTCCAGTCCGTACGCAAGTGCGGCTGCGGTGGGCTCGTTGATAATACGAAGAACGTTCAGACCAGCGATCTGGCCTGCATCCTTGGTCGCTTGACGCTCTGCGTCATTGAAGTATGCGGGAACGGTGATGACGGCATCAGTGACCGGTTCACCCAGGTACGACTCCGCGTCGTGCTTCAGCTTCGAAAGGATTCGAGCCGAAATCTCTTGAGCGGTGTATGTCTTACCGTCGATTTCCTTGGTCCAGTTAGTGCCCATGTGGCGCTTAACCGAAGAGATGGTGCGATCAACGTTGGTTACTGCCTGACGCTTTGCGATCTCGCCAACCAGCACCTCGCCACCCTTAGAGAATGCAACAACCGACGGGGTTGTGCGAACGCCTTCTGCGTTCACAATAATGCTGGGCTCGCCACCTTCAAGCACCGCAAGAGCGGAGTTAGTGGTACCCAGGTCAATGCCTACTGCCTTAGCCAAAATGGCCTCCTTGTATTAGTTAATGTCTCTGGCTTCCCGGTCAGAACCTGACCGACGGTTGAATCACAGGTTCAACCTTTAGCCTCACAGACTCAACTTTAGAGGTCTTCGGTGGGCGACGCAACATCAACCGTTGATTCTTGAGTCACATAGACTCAACTTTACGACTAGACGGTAGTGGGCATTAACTTCTTAGCGTCCCTTATCGCCGAATAAGAGGCAGATGCGCCGGGGAGTGTCACGCTGAGAGCCGCCATCCGATTCGCCTCCTCGATCGCAGGTTTTAGTTCGCTCCCAGAGGCTAATGCGGCGGCCAGGACACCGACGAAAGCGTCACCGGCACCCGTGGTGTCTACAACGTCAGGAACCGGATACTCAGGAACCTCTCCAGCCTCTCTCTGGTCGCCCCAAACAAGCCCTAGTTTACCCAGAGTAATCACGGCCGAGTGTGCCTCTGTGAGAAGAACGGCCAAGTGTTCCATTGCAGCCTCAGGCGTCTGAGGAGCTGGCAGACCGGTTAGTATTGCGGCTTCAAATTCATTCACAACTAACGGATCAGCGAGACGTACTATCGGGGTCGCATCTCTCGTGGCCGGCGCGCAGTTGAAGATGACTCTCTTTCCCATACTAGAGGCCGCTTCGGCCGCCCTCAGACACGTGTCTATCGGGATCTCCCCCTGTAACACGACACAAGAGACCTCGACTTCCTCCAGGGCATGCATAGCGCTTTGAGTAGAGACATGCCCGTTAGCAGAGGGAACCACGACGATCTGATTCGCACCCTGAGGCGTAACCAATATGTGAGCAGTGCCTGTAGCAAAATCCTCGGACACTCTTAGGAAATCAACGTGAACTCCAACGTCCTCTAGGCTTCTTCGTAGAGTTCTTCCGGCATCGTCCTCGCCGACTGTGCCGACGAAGAATGTGTCGGTCCCATAAGAAGCCGACGCGCAGGCTTGATTGAGCCCTTTACCCCCTGGAAGATAGGTAACGGCGTCGCCGAGCACAGTCTCACCGAGCGATGGAACTCGCTGGACATCGACAACTATGTCGAGGTTGGCAGAGCCAACCACGACAACCGTGCCGCTTTCGCCGCATTCACGAGCCAATCGCATATGCCACCTACTCAGCTAACTCTTGCGTCACTCGCTCTGAAAGACCTTCAAGTTTCGCGACGCGAACGTGAAACTCCTCGTCCGGAAGCCATTCGGATGTCATGAACTCGTTTATCAGATCTGCTGCAACTCTGTTACCCACAACATCCGCACCAAGACACAAAACGTTGGCGTTGTCGTGCTCAACACATTGGTGAGCAGAGTAGATATCATGGGCCAAAGCGGAACGAATACCGGGGATACGATTGGTGGCCATTGCCGCCCCTATCCCTGTCCCACAGATCATTATCCCCCGGTCGGCCCGGTCTGAGAGAATCAATCGAGCAAGCTCGAAAGCAACATCTGGAAAATCTATCGGAGACTCGTCTTCCGCGCCTATCTCAATGATTGTGTGCCCCATTTCTTCAAGGGCTTTTCGAGCATTCTCTTTTCCTTTGAAACCAGCATGATCAGCTGCTAGAACAACCCTCATCGCTCCTCCCGCGCAATTGGTCTGTTCATAGCGCGTTCGTAGGCCCGGTACATTGATTGATTGCCGTTCGATTCCTCGCCATGAGCAATGGTCTCAAGATACATAGAGTTAGCGACCGCAGTAGCAGGCAACGGCACGGCTTCCACCTTTGCGGTCTCAAGTGCTAGTGCTAGGTCTTTCACTTGCAGTGAGATCCTAAATCCAGCAGAATCATCACCGGCAAGCATTTTTGGCCCTAAATTATCGAGCATCCAAGACTGGCCAGCGCCACCAGCGATAACCTGACGCACAGTCTCGAGATCCAGGCCTAGTGCACTTGCTAACGACAGGCCTTCACAAACAGCAGAGATGTTGCATGCGACGACCACCTGGTTGCATAGTTTTGCTCCTTGGCCAGCACCAATAGGGCCAACCAGGTTGATCGTTGTTCCCATCGACTCAAGGAGAGATCTCACCGCCGACAAGGTTTCGATGTCGCCTCCAACCATGATGGAAAGAGTCCCTGATGCTGCGCCGGAGACTCCACCTGAGACTGGGGCATCCAGATATCTGCCACCGCGCTTCGTTACCTCTGAAGCAAACTCTCGCGTTGCAATAGGAGAGATGGAGGACATGTCCACAACGACCGTTCCGGCATCCATCGACTCGGCGACTCCTTGGGGTCCGAGTATAACGTCAGCAACATGATTAGTGTTAGGAAGCATGGTTATCGCAACACTGGAACCAACAACTGCATCTTCAATCGACTTAGCTGGTCTTACACCGGGGATACTCTCTGCGACTCCAGGTAAGACATCGTATGCAGATACATCGAAGCCGCCCTTCACAACATTTTGTACCATAGGTAATCCCATGGCTCCGAGACCGATAAATGCCACTTTCATCTTGACCACTCCTTCTCGCTAGCTGCACTACTAGATGATTGCAATTGGATCAACAAGGGCGCCCGTTGCACCTCGTATTTTTATGGGCGAAGCAATGAAGCAGAATTCCCTTATTCCCAAAGACGCGAGCTGTTCCAAATACACCATCTCCAGTAAGGGAATCCCCGCTTCGACAAGAAGCGCCATGTGAACCGGCTGCGGTCTACTTGAATGTGACGTTGGAAGTTGTTCTACAGCCTCAGTATCCGCTCCGACAACGGCCACGTTCAGCTCCGCGAGATGCTCCGCGGCTTCGAGCGTGATTCCGGCGCCACCAAACTCGCGTAGCTCTTCCTTGTTTGGCCAATGAGACAGATACCCTGTCCGGATCAGTGCTGCATCTCCGGGACGAAGATCAACCTGCTCCGCCAGGACTTCTATCTCTTCTCCAGAGATCGGTTCGTTCCGCGAAAGAGACTTCACGCCCCGCGCTTCCGCCACGTCCAACAGCACTCCCCTGGTGACTAAGGGACCCATTTCCCCCGCGTCGCCTCCCACGGGACCAAAGTCAGTCATGTTACTCGCGACGTTGTGACCACCGAACCAGTGGTCGTCTTCGCCGACAGTCACATGAGAAAAGGTGTCAAAATGAGTACCTGTGTGCGTGCTCCCCAGTATCAGATCCGAGGTGTAGTGCATCTGTTCTGCGTTTCGAGAACCTCTGAGCCACTCCTGCGTTTCATCGACCCGTAGTCCAGCGGGAGTACGGTAGGGCAGAACCTCGAACGGCGGGTGCATCTCTGGAAGAGGCATCCGAGGAAACCTTGGCAGCGCCAGTTGGTACACCTCTCCTTTCGTAACAACAGACAATGCCTGTAGGACTTCGTTCATGCCTGTTCCCTCCCTTTTACAATCTGGTCAAGTAACACTGCTCCTAGCAGGATTAGCCCTTTGATGACGAACTGCAGATAAGAGCTAACGCCCATGAGGTCAAGTCCATTGGTGAGAGACGTAAGAAGAACCGCTCCGATTAGCGCACCGCGAATGGTGCCCACTCCACCTGCCATGGATGTGCCACCGATGATTACAGCAGTGATCACGTCTAGCTCCATGCCGAAGGCCGGATCTGGCGGAGCACCACCGAGTCGGGACGCAAGAACTGTTCCAGAGATTGCATATATGGCGCCCATTCCCAAGAAGAGGAAGAATGATGTTTTAGCAACATTGATACCCGCAAGTCGCGCTGCCGCCGGGCCGCCGCCCATCGCATAAAGATGTCTACCGAACTTAGTCCGATTCGCGATGAATGACAGGGTTACAGCGACTGCGGCAAGAATAAGTACGGCAAAAGGTAGGCCGCGGTGCGCAAGACTTACGTAAAGGACTGCGGCAATGAGTATCACAAGTGGCACTGCTCCAAGAAGAACCTTGCCGCTGCTCTTTCCGTATCCTTCTTTGTTCGCGCGGGAATTGGAGCGCAGCTTAATTCCGACGTAAATGATCAGACCGATAACTGCGAGTCCAATCGATGCGACGGGACCCAAAGTTCCGTTCGCTATCTTCGATGTTGTTTCTTCCAGTGGAGCAAATGTCTGACCATTAGTCATCAAGAAAGTGATTCCCCGGAAAATCGTCAGTCCTGCCAACGTAACAATGAACGCCGGAATCCTGGTTAGCGCTAGCCAAGCCCCCTGCCAGGCACCCATCAGGAGACCCACAAGAAGTGTTATGCCCAACGCCGCGGGAGTCGACCATCCGAGTTGTGATTCTGCATAGGCCAATATCGTCGCTGTAAGCCCAACTGCAGATCCAACAGACAGATCGATGTTGCCAGCGACCATCACCAGAACCATCCCACAGGCAAGGATTCCAAGCACCACCGTCTGAACCATTAGCTGGGACAGGTTATGCGGCGACAGGAACAATCCACCGGTCGCTATGTTGAACCCCAACCAAATAACCAAGGTGACCGCAATAATCCCATATACACTCCAGTCAATTCTTCCAAACAGACTCTTGGAGCTTTCTCCCGTCGGGAGCGTCCTGCCCGGTGACTCGGCAGGCGAGATTTCTCCGTTGTTTGACACCTTCCTACTGCCTTTCTAGTTTTGAGTCGCTGACGCCAGTAGCAGCAGCTAGGAGCTTTTCTCGCGATGCTTCGCCCCGCTTGAACTCTGCGGATAGTCGCCCTTTGTACAGGACAGAGATTCGATCACTCATCGCGAGCACTTCGCCAACTTCCGAGGAAATCATGACAATACCTAAGCCCTCGGAAGTGAGTTCATTCAGCAACCGAAAAATCTCTGCCTTGGCTCCCACATCAATCCCGCGCGTCGGCTCATCGAGAATCAAGACCTTAGGTTCCATCGCGAGCAATCGAGCCAAAAGCGCTTTCTGTTGATTACCTCCGGACAGACCGAGAATCGACATAGAAAGGGATGACGCCCGAATCCCCAACTCATCGCGATATCGGTTGGACCTGCGCCATGCAGACAACTCGGAGATGACCTGTCCAAGACTGATCTTGTCCAAGCTTCCAATGTTTATGTTGTCACTGACGTTCATTGTCGGGTAGACGCCGCTGCCGCGTCGGTCCTCGGAGAGAAGACATAGACCGCTTCGAATTGCATCTTCCGGATTCTTGACGTTGGTCCTTTTCCCATCGATGAAAACATCGCCTCCATGCGGGGGTTTCCACGCGCCGAAAGCAGCCAAGGCCAGCTCAGTTCTTCCTGCCCCAACGAGTCCGTAGAGCCCGAGAATCTCCCCGCTTCTAACGCTCAGAGACACATCGTCTACTACTCGTCTACCTGTGCCTCCAGGAGCGGCGACCCACATATTCTCAAGGCGAAGAACTTCTCCTCCCAGTTTCGGCTCAACTCTAGAACCCAGCGTTCCAAGGTCACGTCCGATCATCAGCGACACCAACTTGTCAGTCGACGCTTCACTCACAGGTGTCTCAGCGACAACCCGTCCGTTACGCATAACAACAACGCGGTCCGCGACATCCATTACCTCATCCAGGCGGTGCGTAACGAGTACAGATCCCACACCGTCCTTCTTAAGTCTGCGCATAAGGTCAAAAAGTCGGTCGACCTCTTGCCCGGTTAGAGCCGCAGTGGGTTCATCAAACAACACAAAGGCAGCACCCTCGGCCAAAGAACGTCCCAAGAGAGCCGTCTGCTGTTGTCCAACTCCCAGATACTTCATCGGTTGTTCAGGAGAAAAGTCCAAATCAAATCGCGCAAGAATCTCAGCTGCGTCTGCATTCATCTTTGCAAAGTCGACAACGGCACCCGGCTCGCGCCCCAGGAACATGTTCTCTGCCACAGTCATTTCCGGGACAATCAACACTTCCTGCGCGACGTAGTAGATCCCGTTAGCTTCCGCTTCCCTGATGGAGTTCGCTTTCAAGATCTTGTCGCCGAGTTCTACTGAGCCCGAATACGAGGATCCATAGATTCCGGCTATGGCCTTCAACAACGTCGACTTACCTGCTCCGTTCTCTCCGATGATTCCCAGGATTTCGCCTGGTCTGATCTCCACGGAGGCGTCAATTACCGCTGCTACACCCCCGAACTCTTTCCCGATCCCCTCGGCCCTCAGCGTAGGAGCCGGGTCCGTTGACGCTAGCACGGCGAGTCAGCCACCTCACTGAACACAGCATCGCAATCAGCCCAGCCTGACTCCTTCAGCCAACTGGCGAGGTTTTCATGGTTAATTACGACGGCATCCATCATGATGGTCGGTACCGATCCTGCCCCTAGATCTACTTCAGTAAGGTCCAAAGACGGGACCTCTCCCTTGGCGGCAGCAACTGCTACTTCAGCTGCGGCCGCTCCCATGGCATAGAAGTCGGTCCAGATCGTCATCGTCTGGTCTCCTGCCGCGATGCGGGCAAGGTTTGGTTCGTCAGCATCGACACCCGCGACAAACGCCTGGCCCTCTAATCCCGCGTTCTTGAGTGCTTCCATCGCCCCGATAGCCATACCGTCGTTATTGCTCAAGACAACATCAATCACGTTGCCCGTCTGAACTAGCGCTTGTTCAACCTGGGTTTGGGCGGATTGTGGCGACCACTGGGCGTTGAACTTCTGCGAGACCACCTCAATGTTTCCCGCATCAATCTCAGGCTGAAGAACATCCATATATCCAGCTGTGGTGTCTTGAGCCACGGTATTCGCGGGATCCCCTGACAGGATCACGTATTTTCCGGTTGGATGAGCTTCTAGGGCTTCCTCGGCGGTAATCTGCCCGAACTCTCTTGCATCCCGCGCAATCGTGTAATCAGGCGCATATCCCTCGACCATAAAGTTGTAGTCGATCGTAGGAATTCCCTCGTCCGCAGCCAACTGGAAGACAGTGTTCGCTGTATCGACATCAGCTGGGGTGATAACTATGGCGTCGACCTGGCGAGTAATCATATTCTCGATAGCTGCTCGCTGTTGCTGCGTTGTCGAAGCAGAATCAACAACAATCGCCTCAGCACCGAGTTCGGCAGCCTTGTCCTTAAAGCCCTCCACGTCAAACGCCCATCTAGACACTGGGGTCGAGGCCAAGACAAATCCGATTTTCAGGCCGGCATCGGCCGATCCTTCGTCGGTAAGTTCACCGGCGGACTCGGCCTTCTCTCCTCCGGATGAACAGGCTCCAAGAGCCGTGATGCTAAGTGCAACTGAAGCTACTAGAGCTGCAGCCTTTCTAACTTTCATGAGTTTTTCCTTAGGGGTGATAACGGAGCAGCCTTCCTTGGCTGGCCCTTTGGTGATTACTACTAGTGAACTGGTACGGACTAGTTCGTGATGCCGACCGTTTGGCAGCCACACGACGTACGGATTCTCACCTTGAAGTCAACAGACTTCTCGTGGCTCCTCATCCCTTTTGGATCAAGGAGTATCCTGATGGCCTCATCAGCAATCTCTGGCAGCGGCTGTTCGATCGTTGAAAGGTTCTCGAATTTGGACATCCGGGTTCCGTCGACTGAGAACACTGCACAATCTTCCGGAACTCGAATTCCCTTGGCTCGACACGCGTAGATCACGCCTAGTGCCTGTTGATCGCTCGAGCACACAATTGCAGTTGGAGGTTCTGGAAGCCCTAGAAGCTCGTATGTTCCTCGAACCCCATCTTCGATCTCAAAGGGAGTATGCAATACCCATTCCTTTGAGGATTCGTACCCGTTATCTGCAAGCGCCTGCCTCCATCCTTCTAGCCTCTCATTCGCAACAGAGAGACCCTCAGGGCCCGCAAGAAATCCGATGCGTCGGTGCCCATGTTCAATCAGATGCGTAGTTGCTTCATAAGTTGCTCTACGGTTATCTATAGTGACTGTCGGTATTCCAAGGTCCGCCCGTGGAGGACGATCAACAACCACCACCGGCACATCAAATGCCTGTATGCGTTTAACCAAACTCTTCGACTCAAGACCAACCAATATGATTCCGTCTACTCGCTTGTCAAGGAACATCTCAACCTGATCAAGCTTGTGACGGGCCTTTTCGTCAGAGTTCGCGATCAGAAGTCCTTTACCGGCGCGGGCAGCCCTAGATTCAATCTCCTGTGCAAGCTCAGCGAAAAACGAGTTGGTCAGATTAGGAACTACCAGCCCATAGGTTTCTGACTGCGCGGATCTCAGAGATCTCGCTAGAGAGTTGGGGCGATAGCCGAGTTCCTCAATTGCATCAAGCACCCGCTTGCGCGTTGCTTCCGCGACTGGGCGTGGGCCGTCATTAACAACGTAGCTAACGACTGCCGTAGAGGTACCCGCCAGACGTGCAACATCACTACGTGTCGCCTTTTTGACACGTTGTGAAGCGCCCTCGATCTCTGAGTTCATAACTGCCTCATCACAATCATCTACTCGTGTTGTCTACTCGTGTAGATTACACACTACGCGCACATGAGCAGGGTTACAAGAGCTTATGACGAATCTTCTTGGGAACTCGATTGAGGCGCAGTACTCTGGCTCGGCGAGCCACTCGTTGTTGGGTGCTGGACGATAGTCATAGCAAACTCCCCAGGTCTTGAGTTGGTTTCCCAACCCAGCCCCGGGGAGTCTGCGATCGAATTACGGCAAATCCCTACCGCCTACCCAGCTATTACTAGGCAGAAACCGCCGAACGGCGCTTGTTGTAAACGTCGAACGCAACTGCGAGAAGCAGAACCGCACCCTTAACGATCTGCTGCGTGGAAGTCGAAGCACCCATCAACTGCATTCCGTTCGAAAGGACGGCCATTACCAGACCACCGATGAGGGCCCCGTTGACCCGTCCGATACCACCAGTAGTCGAGGCACCACCAACGAAACAGGCCGCGATCGCGTCGAGTTCGAACATATTGCCGGCGCCTGGCTGCGCACCATTCATTCGGGCCGAATACAGAACGCCCGCAACACCGGCGAGGAACCCCATGTTGACGTACACCCAGAAGGAAACCGCGCGCACGTCGATACCTGAGAGCGCGGCTGCTGTCTTATTTCCACCGATTGCGTACACGTCACGACCGAAGACGGTCTTCTGCGACACGAAACCATACACGAGGATGAGGACCGCAAGGATGATCAGAACAATTGGAAGTCCACGAGCGCTAGCCAGCTTGTAACCAAACGCCATGACAACGGCGACGATAATCGCCATCTTCACAACGAATATCCAGACGCTACCAACGGTCTGCCCGTACTTGGCCTTTTCCACACGAGTCCGCCAGGCAGAGACAACATATCCGACAAGGCCGATAGCAAAGATGACCAACGTAAAGTTGTCGACCCCGTATCCACCGAACAATCCGTTGAGGAATCCATTCGCGATGTTGTAGTAACCCTTGGGGAACGGTGAAAGCGAAACGTTGTCAAGAACGTTGTAAGTGAGGCCTCGGAACATCATCATGCCCGCTAGGGTGACGATAAAGCCTGGAATTCCAACGAACGCAACCCAGAACCCCTGGAACGCTCCAACCAGCACCCCAACGAGAAGAGCTACCAGAACACCGATCCACCAGGGCATGCCCTGACGAATCACCAAGACCGCTGATATCGCACCGGTCAAAGCCACAACCGAACCCACTGACAGATCAATCTGACCCAGCACAATAACAAACAGCATGCCGATTGCCAGCACCAGAATGTACGAGTACTGCAGGACGATGTTCGTCAAGTTATTGGGCGACAAGAACGTCGGCTGCAAAATCGAGAAGATAATGATGATCGCAACGAGTGCGAGGAATATGCCCGACTGCCTAAGGCTGGTGCCAAACGTATTCTTTAGAAGATCCCGCGTTTTGCTCACGCTACCTTCTCCTTCTTGGGTTCTATGGTCATTAGTCTCATGAGTTCTTCTTGCGTCGCGTCAGCCGTGGGCACCTCACCGGTGATTCGCCCGTACGCAAGTGTGTAAATTCGGTCGGTGATTCCCTGCAGTTCTTCGAGCTCTGAGGAAATAACCACGACCGCTTTACCTTGCTCAACCATCTCGTTGATCAGGGTATAAATCTCGTACTTCGCACCAACATCAATGCCTCTGGTTGGTTCATCCAGGATCAGGACGTCCGCGTCGGTGTAGAGCCACTTCGACAAAACAACCTTCTGTTGGTTGCCGCCTGAGAGTGACCCCGACAGTTGCAAGACGTTGTTGGCGCGGATGTTCATTGCATCCTTGTACCTTGTCGCAACCGCCAACTCCTCGTTATCGTTGACGACCCCGCGAGGCGAATGCTTGTGGATCCCCGCAATCCCGATGTTGTGTCGGATATCGTCAATCAGGTTGAGTCCGTATACCTTTCGGTCTTCGGTTGCGTACGCCACCTTGTTCTTAATTGCTTTGGACACCGACGAAAGATCGACCTCTTTGCCGTCCTTATAGACGACGCCAGAAATGTCGGACCCGTACGACTTCCCGAACAGGCTCATGGCCAGTTCGGTACGGCCCGCGCCCATCAATCCCGCAATGCCCACAACCTCGCCCCTACGAACGTTGAATGAGGCGTCTTTGACGATCACTCGACCAGGCTGAGTGGGATGATAGACGGTCCAATCCTTCACCTCAAACAGCACCTCGCCCGGATTCGACTCACGGTCGGGGAAACGCTGGCTCAGCTGACGACCAACCATCAGCCGCACTATGTCGTCCTGTGTCACATTTGGGTCATGCATGTCGAGGGTGCCGACCGTCTGACCATCGCGCAGGATCGTTGTGCGATCTGCAATCTCCTCAATCTCGTTGAGCTTATGGGAGATGATAATGATCGTAACTCCGGAGTCACGGAGTTGGCGGACCAGTTCCAGCAAGGCCTCAGAGTCATTGTCGTTGAGGGCCGCGGTTGGCTCATCAAGAACCAGTAGTTCAACGTTCTTCGCCAGAACTTTACCGATCTCAACAATCTGTTGCTTACCGACGCCCAATTGTCCGACCGGAGTAACAACCGGCTCGTCAAGACCCACTCTGGCGAGGATCTCAGTTGCCCTTTGGTTCAGTGCGTTCCAGTTAATGGAGCCCAGAACACCTTTGGGCTTGTCAGAGCCGAGGAAGAGGTTCTCAGCGATTGATAGATAAGAAACCAGTGCGAGTTCCTGGTGGATAATTCCAATTCCCTCGTCCTCGGATTCCTTCACAGAATGGAACTTTGCGACTTTTCCATTAAGTACGATGTCGCCTTCGTAGCTTCCATACGGGTACACGCCCGATAGGACCTTCATGAGGGTGGACTTACCAGCCCCGTTCTCCCCACAAAGCGCGTGAATCTCACCCCGACGAACGTCAAAATTGACGTCCTTCAGAACCTGCACGCCTGAGAAGCTCTTGCAAATGTCTTTCATTTCCAAGATGTTGTCTGTCATGACAATGTCGTCCCTGTCGATTCTGAGTAAGGCTGCGGGGGCGGAGCTGCAACACTTCGCCCCCGCAGTATCTTGCTGATAGGTGGCTACTACTTAGCGGGCACGCCCGAAGCGACCTCTTCCTCGGTCCAGTAACCCGAATCGATGATCTCCGCCTGGATGTTGTCCTTGTAAATGGTCATTACGTCGAGCAAGTACGAGGGAACAATCTTCACACCGTTGTCGTAGTCCTCGGTGTTGTTGGCCTCAGGCTCAACCCCACACGCCAGATCCTTCACAACCTCAACTGACTTCTTAGCAAGCAGTCGGGTGTCCTTGAAGATGGTGGACTGCTGGATGTCCTCATTGATCAGCTTGATTGAAGCGATTTCAGCGTCCTGACCGGTGACAACTGGAAGACCGTCGGTGAGTGTCGGGCCGAGGCCAACGCCCTGAAGAGCGGTGATAATGCCACGTGAAATACCGTCGAACGGAGAGAGAACGCCCGAAAGCTTGGCGCCGTCACCATAGGTCGATGACAGCAGGTCCTCCATGCGCTTCTGCGCGGCTTCCTGCGACCAGCGAAGAGTTGCAACCTGATCGAATTCTGTCTGGCCCGACTTCACGACTAGTACACCCTCGTCAATGAAGGGCTGAATGGTGTCCATGGCACCGCCGAAGAAGAATCCAGCGTTGTTGTCATCAGGTGAGCCAGCGAAAAGCTCAATGTTCATCGGACCCTTGGGCGCATCAGCAACCGGAGTTCCATCCTGCTCAACCAGACCGAGACCGTAGAGAAGCGCGGTCCCCTGAGCAACACCAACCAGGTAGTTGTCGAACGAAACGTAGAAATCGACGTTGCCGTTGTCGCGGATCAGGCGGTCATATGAAACGACCGGGATACCTGCCGCACCAGCTGCATCAAGCTGGCTAGACAGCGCCGTGCCGTCGATCGAGGCAAGAACCAGAAGGTTCGCGCCGTTCGTGATCATTTGGTCAATCTGTTGCGTCTGGGTCGGGATATCGTCATTCGCATACTGCAGATCGACAGTGAATCCCTCGGCCTCAAGGCCTTCCTTCACCGCTTTTCCGTCGGCAATCCAGCGCTCCGAAGTCTGAGTCGGCATGGCCACACCAATGGTCATGCTCGAGGGATCGCATTCGCCCCCGCTTGCCTCTTCGGTCGTCTCAGTTCCCGACTCGGCGGCGGTATCTTCCTTTGCTCCGCCGGCTCCCGAGCCACCACAACCGGCCAAGACCAGGGCGCTCGCCGCGATTAGGCTGACACCGCCGATCCATCGCTTCTTGTTGGTCGAAGTCTTCATAAAACGTTCTCCTCATTGAGTTCCAGCAACACCGCTAGCATTTCCTAGCGTCATAGCTGGGCTTTAGTAATAGAGATTTGAGGCGTTTGACCGACTAATCTCACCCGCAATGATGGCGCTAACATCATTGAAAACGCCGGGGTCATTATCTCATTTTGGTAACAACCGTTCAGAAGTCGCATGCGGGCTTGGCGGTTCGACTCATGGAATTGAGCACGTTACCATCGGGCGCGAGTATCGATCCCCTGGACCATGTCGCAGTATGGAGTTGGCGGGAATTGTTAGAACTTCAGCTTCGCCGCCTGTCGCGCAGCGCCGAGAGCCACGTATTCTGCAGGCCTTGCCAGGATGACATTGGCATCAAGCATGGACGGCGCGAGCTCCTGCACGGCGGCGGACCTGGCTCCTCCACCAATCATGTAGACAGTCTCGATCTCAACGCCTAATTCGCGCACTGAGTCTAAAGCGAACCTCATCAGACCAAGAAGCCCCTCAACCGTTGCACGCGCAACGTGGGCGCGGTCAGAGTTCGCTAGAGTCATTCCTTCAAGAGCGGCGGTGGCATCCGGCAGATTCGGCGTTCGCTCCCCCTCAAAATACGGTACGAGGGTCAGACCTGCCGCATCCGGTACGGACAGGGCCAGTTCGTCGAACTCTCGATAATCTGCGTCAATCACCCGCGCCATCGCGTCGATGATTCTGGAGGCATTCAGCGTGCACGCAAGGGGCAACCAGTTGCCGGTGGCATCAGCAAAGCCTGTAACAATGCCCGAGGGGTCGGCAACGGAATGGTCACTAATTACCGCTGCAACCCCGGAGGTTCCGAGCGAAAGACTTGCTTCGCCGGGCTTAAGCTCAAGGCCGAGTGCTGCGCCAGCGTTGTCACCGAGGCCCGGACCCAGAGCTATCTCACCCCAGCCAAGAGCCGGATCACCGTGTGCCGCAACATCCCACGGACCCAAGATCTTCGGGAGGACAATCCCTCGTGCGGCAGGTTCATCAATTCTTAGAGCAAGCGCCAGCAGATCGTACAGATACACGGGTTCAAACCGAGACATATAAGCAGTCCCAGACGCATCCGAACGATCAGTCGTCAAAGTGCGGATATCCGTTGACCCTGAGATCTTCCACGTCAACCAGTCGTGTGGAAGGCAAACTGCCGCGATCCGAGGCACATTCTCGGGCTCGGCATCAGCGACCCAACGCAACTTCGTCGCGGTCAGTGAAGCCACCGGAGCTGAACCGGTCTTCTCAACCCAGGCCGAGACGCCCTTCTCCTCGTCCCCCTCGCCCAAATCGAGGATCAGTTGGTGGGCTGCATCGGCACTGCGGGTGTCATTCCAAAGCAACGCCTCCCGAATAACCTCGCCGTCTGCGTCAAGTAGGACCATGCCGTGCTGCTGACCAGCGACCGAAAGCGCCCGGACATCATCCAGGCCACCGGCTTGTTCCACTGCTTCGAGGAACGCATCCCACCAGTGATCCGGGTGAACTTCAGTTCCGTTCGGGTGGCTCGCGCGTCCCTCACGCACAATCTCGCCGCTATCCGGATCAAGGATCACGACTTTGCAGGACTGTGTGGAGGAATCAACCCCCGCAACAAACTTTCGTTCTGACACTCTCATGTTCCTTTCAGAGCACACTGATTGAATAGTTACAGATCGGCACCGCGTAACTGGCGGAAACGATCGAGGAGCGATTTTGAGTGATGCGTAGCCTCACTCAATTAAGAGCCCGCAGACGTTCCGCCGGTTGCGCGGTGCCAGAACGAACTAACCGATCAGGTGCCTCATCGCCTGCTGGTAGAGCTCAACGAAATGGTACTCACGAGTCCCTGCCTCAGCCGCATCGAAGTCTTCGAACGAGGAGCGATCCGCGAGGAAATCCTCGTACGACTCCGACGCATCCCGGGTTGGGACAGCAAGCTCAGGGATCTTCGCCTGCGCCATCAGTTCCTGCGTCTTCGGGTCGGCTCGGAACGCCTCCGCCTTCTCCTTCAGCATCAGGTACATTTCCATGTTGGCCGCCGCGGTCTCCCACACACCCACCATGCCCTCGGTGCGCGCCGGCTTGTAATCGAAGTGGCGGGGACCCTCATAACGAGGGCCATTCGGCTGTCCAGCGAACCCGTTCTCAATCAGATCGACGGTAAAGAAGGCCGAGGAAAGGTCCCCGTGTCCGAACACCTTGTCCTGGTCGTACTTGATGCCTGACTGACCGTTAAGGTCAATGTGGAACAGTTTGCCAGCGTTGAGTGCCTGGGCGATGCCGTGGGTGTAGTTCAGGCCCGCCATCTGCTCATGACCGACTTCTGGGTTAAGGCCGACGATGTCTCCGTTATCTAGTTCGGCGATGAGGGCCATTGCGTGACCGATTGAAGGCAAGAAAATGTCACCCCTGGGCTCATTCGGCTTCGGCTCCAGGCCAATCTTCAGGTCATAGCCCTTCTCCTTTATGTAACCTGCGACGGTGTCTAGACCCTCCTTGTAGCGGTCGAAGGCAGCATTGAGGTTCTTGGATGAGTCATAGTCCATGCCCTCACGGCCACCCCACATAACAAACACGTTGGCACCCAGCTCGGCTGCAAGATCAACGTTGCGTAGAACCTTTCGCAGACCGAAGCGACGAATGTCCCGATCGTTGTTGGTAAGGCCCCCATCCTTGAACACCGGGTGGGTGAATGTGTTGGTCGTGATCATCGGGATCGCCAGACCGGTCTCATCGGCCGCCTTCTTCACCTTCGCAATGCGATCTGCGCGCTCTGCATCGCTCGCTTCGAAGGGGAACACGTCGTTGTCATGGAAGGTGAAGCCGTAGGCTCCGACTTCGGCCAGACCCTTCACCAGTTCCCAAGGCTCAGGGACGTCCCTGGTACCAACACCAAACGGATCAACTGCGTTCCACCCGACGGTCCAAAGACCAAAGGTGAACTTGTCACTGGGCTGTGGTTTACGAACCATTATTGTTCTCTTCTTCCTACTGTCTTGCTGCGGTTTTCGTTGGAGTCGGTATTAGGAGACGGCACCTGTGCGGCGACGGGACGCGAGGTCGACGGCGACCGCGAGAATCACGACGATACCCTTGATCGCCATCTGCCATGATGGATCAACGTTGAGGATCGAAAGACCCATGTTCAGAACGCCCATGACCAGTGCGCCAATGATCGCTCCACTGATCTTGCCCACACCACCAGAGACCGCTGTGCCGCCGATGAATGCCGCGGCGATGGCGTCCAGTTCATACATGTTTCCGGCCGTGGCAACAGCGGAACCGGCCCTCGAAGTCGTGATGATACCCGCGAGTGCCGCGAGCAATCCCATGTTGACGAAGACCATGAAGTCAACGCGTTTGGTGTCGATACCGGAAAGGCGCGCCGCCTTGAGGTTGCCACCAACCGCGTAGACGTGTCGGCCAAATGGCGTCCGATTCATGATGAAGCTGTACACAATCACAAGTACACCGATGATTACCAGGACGATTGGCGTACCGCCCGCAGACAGCGCGAGCCGCCAAGTAATAAAGCCAACGCCAAGGACTATCGCGAGTTGCTGGACTACGAATGCGACTGTCCCCGAGACCACCGCTCCGGTCTTGATCGCCTTTATTCGAGCCATTACCTGTGAGTACACAGCCGCAACAATCGCGACGATACCGATAACAAGAGTGACAACGTCTAGTTGGCCAAGGTAACCGAAGAACGCCGGGAAGGATCCGCCAGCAATGTCATTGAACTGGGTGGGGAGGCCGGCAATGGTCTTGCCGCCAAGGACGATAATGGCTAGCCCTCGGAACAGGAGCATTCCGCCAAGGGTGACAATGAAGGCTGGGACTCCCACATACGCGACCCAGAAGCCCTGCCACGCACCGATCAGCACCCCAAGGAAAAGACCGATGAGGACGGCGAGGAACCAGTTGACTCCGAAGTCCTTCATACACAGGGCCACTACAGCGCCGACAAATGCGACGACCGAACCAACTGACAGGTCGATGTGTCGGGCGATGATGACCATCGTCATGCCGATGGTGAGCACCATAACGTAAGCATTCTGCTTGATGAGGGCGGCTACGTTGTTGGGATCTAGAAGGGTGCCTTTGGTGAGAATAGAAAAGGCGATGATGATGAGGACCAAAGCGGCCAAGATGCCGTAATCTCTCAGGTTTATTGATTTGCGCTCCGCTGCACGTTCAGCCTGCGCACTAACGTCACTGCTCACTTTGCTTCCTTCGCCTTTTCTACGGTCATGTACTTCATGAGGACTTCTTGATCTGCCTCATCTGCTTGAATCTCACCTGTGATGCGTCCCTGAGACATCGTGTAAATGCGATCGCAGATACCGAGGACCTCTGGGAGCTCTGAGGAAATGAACAGGACAGCTTTGCCCTCGTTCGCCAACGACTGAATGATCTGGTAGATCTCGAACTTTGCTCCAACGTCAATACCACGCGTTGGCTCGTCAAGGATCAGGATTTCCGGATCTGTAAACATCCACTTGGAGAGGACGACTTTCTGCTGATTACCACCAGACAGAGACGACGCGGCCGTATCAATTCCGGGAAGCTTGATCCTGAACTTCCTCCGGTAGTCCTCGGCCACAGTCTTCTCTTTTTGGAAGTCGATGACGCCCCGATTCACAATCTTCCCTAGACCGGCGATCGTGATGTTGTCAGCCACGCTTCTCAGGAGGTTGAGTCCGCCACTCTTACGATCCTCAGGAACGTACGCGATGCGTTGCTTGATTGCTTTCGGAACAGTATCGGTCGCGACAACCTCGTCCTCGATTAGGACTTCGCCGGAAATCTTTGCGCCGTACTGGTGCCCGAAGAGACTCATAGCCAACTCCGTGCGACCCGCTCCCATAAGCCCAGCAAGGCCTACTATCTCACCGCGTCGCAGAACCAGGTTTGCCGAATCAACGACTTTACGTTCTTGATCGATCGGATGGTAGACGGTCCAGTCGCGCACCTCGAGGATTTCAGCGCCGATCTCTGGCTCTCGCTCTGGGAACCTGTTGTCGAGGGAGCGCCCGACCATCTCTCGAATGATCGCGTCCTGGCTGACCCCGCCCTCTTGGTGCATGTCAAATGATTTGACTGTGCGACCATCCCGTAAGACAACAGTTCTGTCCGCAATTTCCTCGATTTCCCCAAGCTTGTGAGAAATGATGATCATGCTGACACCCCGGTCACGTAGCTGACGCATTAGGTCCAGCAGATGTTCCGAGTCGTCGTCGTTGAGCGCGGCTGTCGGTTCGTCAAGAATCAAGAGCTTGACGTCCTTTGACAGCGCCTTTGCAATTTCGACCAGTTGCTGCTGGCCGACCCCCAGATCGACGACTCGAGTCCGGGGGTCGACGTGAAGCCCGACCTGGTCCAGCAACTCCTTGGCGCGTCGATTGGTCTCATGCCAATCAATCGCGCCATGCTTGGTGATCTCGTTTCCGAGGAAGATGTTCTCCGCAACCGAGAGGAACGGTGAAAGCGCTAGTTCCTGGTGGATGATCACGATTCCCTTGCCTTCAGAATCGCGGATCGTCTTGAACTGGCACTCGTCGCCGCCGTACTCGATGGTTCCTGAGTAGGTTCCGTGCGGGTACACACCTGATAGAACGTTCATGAGGGTTGACTTACCCGCACCGTTCTCTCCACAAATGGCGAGGATCTCACCATTTTGAACTTCGAGCGACACCTCATCAAGAACTCGGACTCCCGAGAACTCCTTGATGATGTCCTGCATCCGCAGAACTACGTCTTCACTAATCATGGAATCACTGGACCTAAGGCCGTTTCTAGTCGTTACTTCAGATCGTCTTCGGTGTAGAAGCCGGAGCCGATCAGCAGTTCCTCTACGTTGTCCTTCGTCACGACAACCGGATCAAGTAGGTACGAGGGAACAACCTTGCGTCCGTTGTCATAGGTTTCCGTGTCTGTAACCTCAACGTCACCACAGGTGGCGATCTCCTTGACCATGATCGCAACACGGTCACCCAGAGCACGGGTGTCCTTCCAAACGGTCATTGACTGCTTGCCAGCCAGGATATTGACGACGTTTGCCTGGTCCGCGTCCTGACCGGTCAGAACTGGGTATTCATCGCCCGGAACGTATCCATCGGCTTCTAGAGCCTGTGCAATTCCCAGAGCGAGCGAGTCGTTCGGGGACAGCACTACATCAACCTTCTTGTCGCGGTAGTTGGAGTTCAGGCGAACTTCCATCTCATCCTGAGCAGCAGCGCCGTCCCAGCCGAGGATACCGATTGACTGCCAGTCATCAACGGTCGCAGGAGCTTTGCCCGAGGGGACCTCGATTACACCAGACTCAATGTATGGAGAGACAATGTCCCAGGCCCCTTTGAAGAAGTACTTGGCATTGTTGTCGTCCGGTGAGCCAGCAAAAGGCTCAAGGTAGATGGGGCCGGTGGCGTTCTCGAGGTCAAGTGCCTCAACGATGTACTCGCCCTGAAGGGTTCCGACCTTTTCGTTGTCGAATGTTGCGTAGTAGTCGACAGCCTCGGTCTCACGAATCAAGCGGTCGTACGCAATGACCGGGATGCCCTTGTCGGCGGCGGTCGTCAGAACTGGATCGAGTGCTTCACCGTCGATCGAGGCGACAACCAAGATCTCCGCACCGTTGTTGATCATGTTCTCGATCTGGGAGATCTGCTGATCTACTTTGTTGTCCGCATACTGAAGGTCGACCTTGAATCCGTCCGCCTCAAGTAGTTCCTTCAGGTGGGCTCCGTCACGGTTCCAACGCTCAAGGGACTTGGTCGGCATTGCGACGCCGATTAGGGCATCCGAGGCGTATGCGCAAGAGGCATCACCTTCGGAGCTCTCTTCAGTTGCTGTGCCACCAGACTCGGGAGCAGTGGTTCCACCACGGTCTGCCGAACAACCGACTGTTCCAGCGGCTAGAGCGAATGTTGCAGCACCAAGAGCTGCAATTTTCATAACTTTCTTCATTGACTCATTTCCTTGTTTGATTTTGACGGTGAGCACTTTCACCGAGGTCCTGCTATCCCAAGGCCGTCTGCACCCATATCGGCTGAGACGAGCCACCAACAACGGTCTTGTTTGTCCTCCCTTCAGACTCTCGTTGTCCGTTTGGGACGACTCAGCTTCGAGTCGTCATCGCTTGTGTGCATGAGAACCGATTTTTGTTCAATGCCAAAACTATTCTTTGTTCAACGCCAAAACTATATGGGTGACAGCGATCCGTCAACTGGTTTTCGAATAGGTTTTGAGTCGCGGGCCACCACAGGGTGCGATTGCTGACGTTTCTTCGGGTGGCAGGGTGTAAGAAACCCTGCAATCACGAGGTTTTAGGTCGGCTCTGACTACAGGTCATGAAAAGTTACAGTTTGATTACGTCGCTCGTTTGTACGAGTCAGTTAAGACGGACCCCGGGGCTATCGGGGTTTGCCAGTCGATCCTGGATGGCGCTGAGCGCTGCACCTCTGGCCGCAAGATGTCCCGGTTGCCGAACAACAAGGACCTGAATCTCCTCCGGCTTCACCACCAAGAGTCGAGAGTCGAGCTCTTCACGCAACGCCGGCATCAGCCACTTCGCAATAGGCTGCGCCGCGTTGCCTAGGACGACCGTGAGAATATCTAGAAGCTTGATTGCGTTGGCGAGTGCAATTCCGAATGCCCGACCAGCGCTCTCTATGGCTTCATGGGCTTTGACGTCACCCGCCTCTAAGCGTCGTGCCATCTCGGTTGGACCGAGCCGCCAGTTAATACCTGAGGCAGCTGCCATTGAGCGCCACCCAGCGTAGGTCTCTAGGCAGCCGCGGGCACCACAGTGGCAAAGCGGGCCCTCGGGATCAACAGACATGTGCCCGATTTCGCCAGCCCAGCCGCACTGCCCCGTCATCTTCGACCCATCGACAAAGATCGCTCCGCCAATACCTGTGTCTACAGACAGGTATATGAACGAGGAAGGGGCAATCCCGTCCGCTTCCAGTTCAATGGCCGCACACACTGCTTGGAGGTCTGCATCGTTGTACGTTGAAACGGGGCACCCTTCGATACCTTCAAGGTTCATTAGCCCGAACGGTTCAACGTCTCTCCAGTTGAGGTTGGGAGCGTAGATGACGGTTCCGGACGGCGCATCGACGATTCCGGGAATCCCCAGGACGACCCCGGCTAGTTCGGTGATCCCCTGTTCACGCAGACTGCCAATTAGCTTGTTGGCGTGCTCACCAAGTTCTGCAAGCACCTGTCGCGGGTCCGACCTCGCGAAGTCACCCTCAACGGCGAATGAATCGATGACTTCGCCAGAGAGATCTATCGCCATACCTTGCATGTGGTCTACGTTGACTTCTAGCCCGATTCCAACGACTACTCGCGAGGAGGGAAATAGCGGCGTCGATGGTCGTCCCTGCTTATGAAGCCCGTTCGGAGCCTCCTCTTCCACAAGTCCCGCATCCAGAAGGTCCTTAACGAGGCGCGAAACCGTAGCGCGTGTCAGCCCTGTGCGGGCCGCGACGTCGGCCCTACTGAGCCCACCACCCGCCGCGAAAATCTCGGAGAGTACCAGGGAGAGGTTCGAAGACCTAACGGAAGTTTGATCGACAGCATTTGTTCCAACGGCTGCTGTCCCATTCACTGAGCTAGCCCAAGTTCCAACAGGCGTAATCTTCCGCACCCTCGACCTCCTTCCCCCGCATCTTATCGTTCCAAAAAGCGAAGGCCGGGACGCCACCTACGTGGGGTTCCCGGCCTTTTGCGGTTGCCAAATATATCTAGAGCAACCCCTTAGCGCGTCTCGCGGTGCACGGTCGATGCCTTACAACGCGGGCAGTACTTCTTCAGTTCAAGACGATCCGGCGTGTTACGACGGTTCTTCTTGGTGATGTAGTTGCGCTCTTTGCACTCAGAGCACGCCATGGTGATCTTCGGACGTACGTCTGCAGATTTGCTAGCCACAATGTTTCCTTACGCTTCTAACTTGCCCATCCCCGCGGAATGAACAGACCGAAGAGATTTTATCCCGATCTGGACTGCGTTCCTCACTTGAGTGAGGAATGACGCAGCGCAGTAGCGGGGGGGAGACTCGAACTCCCGACCTTACGATTATGAGTCGTACGCTCTAACCGGCTGAGCTACCCCGCCATGATCAACCCGGCGTACCGGCAAGACCAGAGCCCCGAAAGGGAATTGAACCCTTGACCTTCTCCTTACCATGGAGACGCTCTGCCGACTGAGCTATCGGGGCGACTAAAGAACTGTACTTGGAGCGGGTCACTTGCCGCAAACCTGTAGGGGCCTCGTGCGTGAAATCACAGGCAAACGGACGTGAATCAGCCGGTCAAGAGTTCCCTGGTTTCAGGCTCTTCAGCCCGATTCGCCTTCTTCCGTAACCTAGAACTGATACGACTCAGTCCCTCGGGAGTTATCCCCAGGTACTGCGCGATGTGCCGCTGCTGGACGGCAGCAACCACCTCGGGCTGCTCCTCAAGCATCAACTCATAACGCGTCTCTGGGGAGAGTGTCATCTGGCGCCTAAGCTTCTGAACGAAACGGGCCGTGGCTACGGCAGTGGTGGACGAAATCAGTTGCGTCCAGGCGACGTCTTTCTCTGCCAGCTTTGCTAGCTGACGGATATCGAAACGTACTGCAAGGTAGTCCGTAAGTGCACTTGCACTGTGGGTAGGGGTCTCGCCCATTAGCTGACTGCGTATCTCCTCGTTCATACTCATTGAAAGCGGCGGAACGTGATCGTAAGGGTCAGAGAAGATCAGGTGCAAACCGGTACTCCCGAGCATTTCCTGGGGTCCGATGAAGCCGAGTATGACCTCATTGCACCCCTTGGACACACTCATCTGGACAAAGCCCTGGAGCACCAGATAAATGTAAGGGTGGTACTCACCCTCGACATAAAACTGATCCCCCACCTTACCCTGCACCAGAACGGTGTACGGAAGTATCTCTTCAGTGTTAGTCAGTTGGATTCCTACGGTCTGATCCATGAATCTGACTACTTTTTCAAAGAACGGCGGAGGGCAGGCTTCTATGCGCAACTCGCTCTCCTTTGATCCGTCGCCACGGTGCGACAATCCGGAACTATTACCATCAAGCGTTGCCCACTATTCAACGCGCTGGCCACCTTATTAACCTCGCTTCAGTGCGTGAGCCCTCAATCGCGTTTCGGGCTGAAACTAACATCTGTTAGCCACAACATTACCGTCCGGACAGTAAGTTTTTTCTGGGGCTTCAGTCACGTGCAGGAACAGGTGTCCTAATCGCGGACCACTCCGATATAGGAAGGCCCGAGTCGCTCTCAACCATGACTCGGGTCCTCAAAGGTGGCGGATGAGGGATTTGAACCCCCGAAGCATTCCGCGGCTGATTTACAGTCAGCTCCCTTTGGCCACTCGGGCAATCCGCCTTACACCAATAATTCGGTGCCGTGGAAGAATATCATCAGCGCGGCTCCCGCTTCAATCTGAGAGGGTCAAATGTGAGGCACCCGTGCATACTGGAGTCAGCAGACATTTGGAAACACAAAGAACAAAGGAGCGGTGACGTGGCGGATTCCTCATTCGACGTTGTCTCAAGACTGGATATGCAAGAGGTGGACAACGCCGTAAACCAGGCGGCGAAAGAGGTAAACCAGCGATACGACTTCAAAGGAGTTGACGCTAAGGTTTCCCTGGCAGGCGAAACCATCGTGATGGAGGCCAACACCCCGGAGCGTGTGTACGCGATCCTTGATGTGTTGCAGTCAAAGCTGATTCGTCGAGGTGTCTCACTCAAGGCACTAGACACCAAAGAGCGCGAACCCGTTGCCTCAGGCAAGATCTACAGATTCGCCGTGCCTCTTCGCGAGGGAATCACTCAAGATAACGCGAAGAAGATAACCAAGTTGATCCGTGACGAGGGACCCAAGGCCGTCAAGGCACAGATTCAGGGCGACGAAGTCCGTGTCTCCTCGAAATCCAGGGACGATCTTCAGTCAGTCATTGCCATGCTGAAAGATGCAGACCTAGACGTGGCCCTACAGTTCGTCAACTACAGGTAGGGCTGAGGCTACTCAGATACCTCGTAGTCCTTCGGCCCAGTGAAATCGTCAAACCTGTCGCGCGCGTGAGGTTTCCCGAGTTCCCCGGGCCTACCGACGAGGTCATGGTCCTCGTCGGTGTCCTCACCCCGAGAGATCGCGGTCATAGAACTGCGGGAAACGACCTTGACCCGCTCCCTTAAATCCCCAGAGGGAGTCGGGCCATAACTCTCACCCAGTTCACGCTCGTACTCATCGAGAATCTCCCAACCGTGCCACGTCGTGTACGGCACCTGACGCCCCTCCAGAAGCTCTTCGATGGACTGGTTGACCATCCCGCCGAGAACGCCCGCCTGAGCGTCTTCAACGAGGTTTGCGATCGTCTCCTGAGCATCCGACTTAGTCGAGCCGATCAGACCGACCGGGCCTCGTTTAATCCACCCGGTCGCGTAAACGCCAGGGAGTGTCACAGTTGAACCGGGCTCGGTGACGACCCGTCCACCGATGTTCGGAACAACGCCAAGAACCGTGTCAAATGGAATGTCCGGAATCGGCGAGGAGTAGTAGCCCACCGCGCGGTAGACCGCCTGTACCGGCCACTCGGTGAGCACTCCGGTGCGCTTCACGGTTCCATCCCCTACCAGTTCGGTGCGCTCGGTGACCACGGCTCGAACGTTTCCATCCTGGTCCGCCACGATCTCTGCTGGCGCCTCGAACATGTGGATGTGGATGCGTCTGGAAGCTTTCAGTTCCTCTGGATCCTGCGACGCGTACGAGGTGAGGGTTTTTACAACCTGACGCTGCTGATTTGATGCCCGCATCGCCTCATCCGAACCCTTATCGAAGTCAAAATCCTCTTCGGAGACGATGACGTCCACATCGGCGACCTTGCCGAGTTCCCGCAGTTCTAGCGGGGTGAACTTAACCTGCGCCGGACCGCGTCGCGCGAAGACATGCACGTCGGTGACAGGGTTGTTCTTGAGGGTCTCAGCGACATTCGATGGGACTTCGGTAGAGATCATCTCGGTGATGTGCTTAGCGAGCACGCGCGAGACATCAAGCGCGACATTGCCCGCTCCGAAAACGGCCACCTGCTGCGCATCCAAGGGCCATTCACGAGGGTAATCGGGATGCCCGTCGTACCAAGAGACGAAGTCTGCCGCCCCAAAGGACTGCGGGAGGTCCGTCCCGGGAACCTCCAGACGCGCGTCTCGGTCTGCTCCGGTCGCATAGATCACAGCATCGTAGCGATCCTTGAGTTCCTCGGCGGTTACGTCGAGTCCAATCTCCACGTTGCCGAAGAGGCGGATGTCGCCGCGTTGCAGGATCTTGTAGAGCGCAACGATGATCTGCTTGATGCGTGGATGGTCCGGTGCCACACCGTAGCGGACCAACCCGTAAGGTGCTGGGAGTCTTTCAAACAGATCGATGGAAACGTCTAGGTCAGACTTGGAAAGGATGTCAGAGGCATAGATGCCGGCCGGGCCCGCGCCGACGACGGCAACTCGAATTGGACTGGTCACTTCGCTCTTTCGACGGATTGATAACGAAACTGCATCAATCCTATCTTCCCGGGTCCAGGCTGGGATGTGGGCCTTCCCCCACATCCTCCTGGCCCCGCCACGGGTTATGAAGCTCTGTCCACCATCAGCATGGCAAAGGCAACCAGTGCGTCCTTGGCGTCGGATCCGGGAAGCGCGTCGAGGAACCCTACCGCACGGTCGGCCCACGCCCGCGCAAGCTGGCGAGTTTCCTCAAGCACCTCGTGCTCCTTCAGCGCTCCAACAAGTACCGCGAGCGACTCATCCGAGGAAAGATCACCTTCGAGCATTTCGAGGATCATTCGGCCATCCTCATCGATGGTTCCCTGGGCGGCGTGCTTCTTCAGTAACAGGATCGGCATTGTATCGACGCCCTCGCGCAGATCGGTGCCGGGCGTCTTCCCCGTCACCTCTGCGGGAGACGCTATGTCTATGACATCGTCAGCCAACTGAAACGCAACCCCTACCGCCTCACCAAAGCTCTCTACCATCTGGGCAACCTCGCGGCCCGCGCCGGAGTGGAACGCACCAAAATGAGCCGCCGTTGCTACTAGCGAGCCAGTTTTGTCTGCAAGTACCCGCAGGTAGAAGTCGACCGGATCGTCTTGCTCGGAGGGACCGAAGGTTTCGTTCAACTGTCCGACGCAAAGACGTTCGAACATGTGGGCATGGTGCGCGACCGTCTCGGGACCCAGGTCCGCGATCAGAGCGGAGGCTCGGGCGAACAGTACGTCGCCAGCCAAGATCGCACGATTGTTGCCCCAGATGCGCTGCGCCGATTCAACCCCGCGCCGCGAGGGGGCCGAGTCCATGACATCGTCGTGGTACAGGGAAGCCAGGTGCGTGAGTTCAACGGCAGTCGCCGCCTCTATGACCGGGGTCGACAGTGCCCGGTGTGGCGCACCCAGCTGACCACAGATCAGGGTCAGGAGTGGGCGTAGCCTCTTCCCCCCAGCTTTGGCCAGATGTGAGGTTAAGTGGTCCACCAGACCACCGGATCCTGCTACCGAGGACATCAAGAGGTCCTCGACTGCCTCCAGGCCACCTTCAACGCTCAGTTCAAGGGTGCCCTGGGCCAGCTGCTCACTCACTTCATTCACGGAATCAGAATGGCGACTTGTTCAAAGAAAGACAACAGCGGGCCCGGGAATATGCCAAGGAGCACTGTTGCAATCGCAGCTACCGCAATGACGACCGACGTCATTCCCTCGGACTCAACTACCTCCACGCCCTCGGCGGGTTCCTTCATAAACATCGCCGCGATGACTCGGAAATAGAACACTGCGGTTACAGCAGACGCCACAAGCGCAATAGCGACGAGCCAACCAAGACCGCCCTGAATACCCATCGCAAAGACAACGAACTTGCCAACGAATCCCGATGTCAGTGGTATGCCCGCAAAAGAAAGCAGGGATATGAGCATTGCGCTTGCCAGCAGAGGAGACTTCTTTGCAAGACCATCCCAGGAGGCGATGTCCTGCGCCTCGTCACCAATCGCGCCCAGCGAGTCCTTCCGGCGAACCAGGGTGACCACAGCAAAAGCACCGATCGTAGCAAGTCCGTAGGCCAGCAGGTAGAAGGCAATGGAACCCGCAGAACCTTTGGCTAACGACAGCACGCCGATCAGAACGAATCCTGCGTGCGCAATCGATGAGTAGGCCAGAAGACGCTTGATGTTCTTCTGCACCAGACCCGCAACGGTTCCGAAGATGATTGTCGCGGCTGCCAACAGTGCAAGAACCAGGGCAAAATCCCACTTTAGGTGCCCGGCCACTGAAACGTAGAAGCGCAGCAACGCACCAAATGCAGCGACCTTAACTCCGGCGGCCATGAATCCGGTGACTGGAGTCGGGGCACCGGAGTAGACGTCGGGGGCCCACTCATGGAAGGGGAAGACCGCTACCTTGAACAGAAGTCCCATCATCACCATTAGGGTTCCGACCATCAGCAGCCAGTCGGCATTACTGATCACCGGGAGAGCACTTGCGATGGCTCCGAGACGGAGACTGCCGCCCGAGTACCCGTAAAGCAGCGCCGAACCCATGAGGAAGAACGCTGCGGCAAACGATCCCAGGATGAAGTACTTGATGGCGGCTTCTTGCGAAAGATCACGACGCCGTCTGGCCGTAGCAGCCAGAATATACAGCGGCAATGACATGACCTCAAGGGCGACGAACATGGTCAAGAGAGAGTCGCTGGCAGGGAACAGCATCATGCCGCCGACGCTGAATAGCGTCAGCGGGAACATCTCGGAGCGCTGATACTTCTTTGCTGCCGTAAGCGCTTCCTCGCCCGATCCGGGACGATCTGAGGGCTGACCAGCAAACGCGCCGTCACGGACCTCAGAACGATCTGCCATAACCAGCACGGCGAGCACACCGAGCAGAGTAACGATCATCTGGAGAGAAACCGTGAGGGTGTCATTCACGTACTCACCGACAACCCCTGGGGCACTGAGGGCGCCACTCCACTGGAGGGCGGTAAGAACGAATGCGCTTACAAGCACCAAAACCGTCCAGCCGATGCCCACCATTCGACGGTGTTTAGCCGGGACAAACGCCTCAAGCAGAACACCAACCACAGCGCCACCCAGAACCACCATTACCGGGACCAGCGGCCACCAGTTGATTGTTGGAGCAGTGAACTCAGTAGCAAGAGGAATAAGCGTATTCACTAGTTGCTCCCTTCGACATCTTGGGCCGGCGAGGCGGAAGGAACCTGCATTGGGGCCTGCTCAGAAATCTGGTTTAGGGAACCGACCAGCGGTGCCGACCAAATACCCAGAACGACGGTCGCCGCCAAGATTGGCGCAACGATCCACTTCTGCCGGGTGCTGAGATCCGGAACCTCAGCCAGCTTCGGATTGACTCTGCCGGTGAAAATGCGCTGGTAGGGCATGAGGATGTACATCGCCGCCAGCAGCACTCCTAGAACAGCGAAGATCGCCAATGGGATGGAGACCTTGTAGGTGCCCATGAGAACCAGGTACTCAGGGACGAAGCCCGACAGGCCCGGGAGCGCGATCGATGCCAAGCCTGCGAACAGCCAGGTTCCTGCCAAGATGGGGGTTACCTGCTGCATTCCGCCGTATTCGTAGACCGACGAGGTCTTGCCGCGGTCAATGAGCCATCCGGAGATGAAGAACAGCGCGGCGATCGACAGGCCGTGGGCAACCATGAAGAACATGGCACCGGTAAGGGCAATGTCGGAACCGATGAAAATTCCGAGGATCATGAAGCCGAAGTGCGAGATCGAGGTGAATGCAACCAACCGCAGCAGGTTCTTCTGCCCGTTTGCAGCGAACCCACCCCAGAGAATCGAGACGACCGCCAGGATCAGCACAGTGGGTCGTACCGCGTCGACAGCACCGGGAAGCATGAAAAGGAGGATCACCACCATCCCGTAGGTACCGATCTTGTCCAGGATGCCAACCAGCAGTACCGAGGTGCTGGGTCGGGCTTCGGCTGCGGTATCCGGCAACCAAGTGTGTACCGGAACCATGGGTGCCTTGATCGCGAACGCAATCAGTATCGGAATGAAGATCGCCAGTTGGACTCCGAACGGAAGACTCGGGAGTGTCTGACGTAGATCGGAGTAGCGGAACGTAGCCCCGTCCCCTGCGCCAATGTTTGCCAGGATCACGATTATGCCGCCCAGCATTATCAGACCGCCAAGTAGCGAATAAATCAGGAACTTCATGGCGGCCCGGTGGCGATTCTCGCCACGGCCGAACCTCCCGATCATGAAGAACAACGGGATCAGCATGGCCTCAAACGCGATGTAGAACACCACTAGATCGAACGCCGCAAAGATAACCACGATGAAGGCGTAGAGAAGCATGACCAGCGCCGAATAGCCAGCACTGCGGTTCGACCCCTCCTCGTCATCCTGAACATCCGCCAAGACTAAGATCACCAACGACGCGGTAAGCAGAAGCATTACCAGCCCAAGTACGTTGAGACCCAGAGACCACGTGACGCCGACCTGAGGAATCCAGTAGTAGGACTCCACAAACTGGGTGGTGCCGGCGCTTGACCAGTCAAAAGCGAAAGCCAACGCCACAAAGGCAACCAGCATGGCCACCGCTGACCAGAGAGCGATCTGGCGGCCGTGTTGACGTAGCGGCTTGACCAGCCAGATAAGGGCCGATACCAGAGCTGGGAACAACACCAGTAGGGAAAGCCAGGGACCCGACGAAGGCGTGACGTCCTGCAGCAAAGCTTGAACGCTTGGAATCAGATTCATAGTCTGCACGTTTCTCCTTTGGGCCTAGAGCCTGAATCCGAGGACTACAGCCAGGATTATGACTATTCCGCCCAGCATGTATCCAGCGTAGGAACGCAGGTAGCCCGTCTCAGTCCAGGACGCAGCCCTGCCGAACAGGGTCGTCAACTTACCAACTCCGTTTACGGCACCGTCGATGCCGTACTTATCCGCTGCGGTAACACCCTTCATGATGGCAACTGACGGAGCCATCGCAACTGCCTCATTGAACTGGTCCTGGTAGAAGTCTGCGCGAACAGCGTTGGTGAAGGAATTGCCCGCTGGAATCGCCTCCGGTACGGGCTCTTTCGCGTACATCCACCAGGCCAAGAGTGCCGACGCAACGACAAGAACCAGAGTAATGATCTGAATGGCCAGCACCGGCATTACCGGCTCAGCATGAACCGTCGAACCGATAGCTGGGGTGAGCCAGTTGATGAACGTATCGTTTATCGCCAACAACCCGCCGAGGCACAGAGAGAACACCGCCAAGATGATCATGGGAACCGTCATTATCGGCTTCGACTCATGCGGGTGCATGGGGCCCCCGTCGACATCATCGGTCCAGCGCGCCTTGCCCGAGAAAGTCATGAAGAACATGCGGGACATGTAGAACGAGGTCAATCCGGCCGCAAACATCGTGACCAACCCGAAGACCCATCCAATCCACGGAACATCAGCGTTGCCAAAGTTGCCGGTTGCGAACGCCGCCTCAATGATTCGGTCTTTCGACCAGTAACCCGAGAAGGGAGCGATACCCAGGATTGCGAGCCAGCCAGCCATGAACGTCAACCAGGTGACCGTCATGAACTTCTTCAGTCCGCCAAACCGACGCATGTTGACCTGATCGTTCATGGAGTGCATTACCGAACCAGCACCAAGGAACATCAGCGACTTGAAGAAACCGTGAACAAAGAGGTGGAAGATCGCAAACGCCCAACCAATCGGCCCCAGTCCAGCTCCGAGCATCATGTAACCGACTTGAGACATTGTCGAGGCAGCGAGAGCCTTCTTGATGTCGTCCTTTGCCATACCGATAATGGCTCCGAGCAGCAGCGTCACCAGACCGACTACGGCGACAGCACTCATCGCAATCGGCGCGGCGATAAATACCGCGCCCGAACGAACAATCAGGTAGACACCGGCCGTAACCATCGTTGCCGCGTGGATCAGGGCGGAGACCGGAGTAGGACCGGCCATCGCGTCACCAAGCCATGCCTGCAATGGATACTGCGCTGACTTTCCGCAGGCGGCAACAAGCAGGAAGACACCTATGACTGTCGCACTTGTCTGGCCGACGCTCGTCACCCCTTGATTTACAACCGTGAAGTCGGTCGAGCTGAAGTAGGCGACCATCGCCATCATGGCGATCAAGAAACCGACGTCACCAACGCGGTTCATAATGAAAGCTTTCTTAGCCGCGGTGGCATTCGCGGGAATGTGGTTCCAGAACCCGATCAGCAGGTAGGAACACAGACCGACGCCCTCCCAGCCGAGGAAGATCATGGTGTAGGAATCGCCCATGACCAAGACCAGCATTGCAGCAATGAACAGGGCCATGTAAGCAAAGAAGCGACGCTTATTCGGATCATGTTCCATGTATCCGACCGAATACACCATGATGAGCGAGCCAACGAAGGTCACCAGCATCAGGAAAGTCATTGATAGGGGGTCGATGAGGATTCCGAAGTCAACGTTCAGTGACCCTGCGGGCATCCAGCTGAAGAGTGTTGTCTGGAAACGACGTTCAGAGGGGGCGGCCTGAAGCATCTGGATCAGGATTGCCACGCCCAGTCCGAAGCTAAACCACGAAGCGGCGACAGCCAACCAGTGGCCCCATTTGTCAGACCTGCGTCCAAGTAGCAGAAGGATTCCGGCGACAACCGCGGGGACCACAAACATAAGCCATGCGAAAGCGGCGGGTCCGGTCGCGACTTGGTAGTCGACCGGAGCGGTCCAATCCGCCCGGGATGAGAGTATTGCGTTCACTTATCCCCCTAGTTCCGCAGCGCCGTAGCTTCGTCAAGGTCGGTTGAGGCCCGAGACTTGAATATCTCCACCACAATCGATAGGCCAACCACGACTTCGGCTGCCGCCACGACCATCACGAAGAAGGCGGTGACTTGGCCGCCGACATCGCCGAACACGCGAGCAAACGCGATGAAAACCAGGTTTGCCGAGTTGAGCATCAGTTCGACGCCAAGGATCGAGATGATGGTGGACTTGCGAACAACGACGGTGACTGCTCCGATCGAGAACAGCACCATGGCCAGTGCAATGTAGTACGCGAGGCTCACTTCTGATCCTCCAGATCTTCCTTACGAACCTGGCTTAGGCCCGTCGGTGCAGCTTCACCACGCATACCCCATGCCTTGGACTGCTGCACCTTTACATCATTGCCCCAGCGGCTGACGGAACGGTCCTCGCTACGTGCCAGGCGAAGGGCCTCGGCAATTCCCGGTTCAACCTCATGAAGCGGCTTTTCGAGACCGCGCAACTTCAGGACCCTTGGAATCGACTCTTCAGCAATCTCAAGAGTGTCACCCGCGATTGCCGGATTGTCCACGGCGTTAGAGGACGCGTAAACACCGGGCGATGGAAGCTGTCCGATGTGTCGACCCTTGTTCTTGTACGCGGTCATCCGTGCCCTGGCAACGCTACGTTGGGAGAGCTTCGGACCGAGCCGGTCAGAGTGAGTCAGTAAGACTGCGCCGATCGCCGCTGTGATGAGCAGGGCCGCAGTCACCTGTATGGTCATCCAGTGTTCCTGGAAGAGGTTGGCCGCTAGCGCTGTAATCGGCTCGTTCGAGTAGGGGTCATAGGGCATCTCTCCCGGGCCGGGAATATTGGAGGCGAACACTGCCGAAACTAGGAGCACGGCGAGTCCCAGACCTCCCAGTATCGCTGCCACGATGTAGCCCCGGCGCTGTTCCATGTATCCGTCGGAAGCTCCCACGCCAATCATCATGATGACGAAGAGGAACAGCATCAGAATTGCGCCGGTGTACACGATCACTTGGACAGCACCGTTGAACGGGGCCTGAAGCATGAAGAAGATTACTGCCATGCCGATCATGACCAGAACCATGGAGAGGACGGCGTAGGCGGCCTTCTTAAAGAGAAGCAGACCGAGCGCGCCCGCCACC
>WPCI01484979.1_pt1 | contig 42562 bp, 40 predicted proteins | sample 5399871 | NCBI WGS metagenome assembly WPCI01 (sample SAMN12869469, study PRJNA574797) | sludge metagenome | isolation source: wastewater treatment of pH7 | place: China:Beijing | collected 2019-05-20 | reverse complement strand
CGCGGCGGCGTGGCCGGCGCGCAAACACCACCGCACGGCTTTCCTGTCGGGCGGAGACGCAGGCCGCATGGAACAGCCCGGCGATGTCATCGCCATCGTCCGGATTGAGCGTGGCGGGGACGAAGAGCAGCACGCGCCCGGAATCCAGGGCCGCCGCCTCCAGCGCCGCAGTCACGGCGGAAATGCCGTTGCGGGCGTCGGCCGGGACGATGATCAGCCGCACTCCGCGATCGCGAAAGGCGCGCAACGTGCCGGCAGCCGCCTGCACGGCAAGGTCGGCGGCGACGAGGACGGGCGGCTCGAAGCGCCCGTCATCCAGGAACAGTGCGATCAACCGCGCTGCCGGCGAGACGCCGCCGCGCCCAGGGGCAAGCGAATACGGCATGGACGGTGTCGAGCGCGGCCAGAGCCCGCGAAGTGGATTGGCGGCCAGGATCACCGGTGTCGGCCGGAACGCATCTTGCCTGCTGGAACTGGTCATGTCGAACTCCCGCGCCGCCAAGGCCGAATGTCCGATACAACCGATGAAGGCGCGTTATCGAATTATGCAACCGAAGGTTTTTTCCGATTGCGCAGGCCGCGTTTCCAGCGCTTGTGGAACCACTGCCATTGGCCCGGTGTCTGGCGAACCCAGTCCTCGACGATGCCGGTGATCATCTGCGTGAACGCGGCGACATCGATTTCGCCCGCCCCGTCGCGCGGCGGGACGAGGGCGGGAAAGATCTCGACGCGGAACCGGCCGTCGGGCAGGCGGATGCAGCGGGCCGGGTGCACCGGGCAGTCCATCCGCCGCGCCAGCTTGGCAGCCAGCGGATTGGTATCGCAGGGATGGCCGAAGAACCGTGCTTCAATGCCGCGGGCGAAACGCTGGTCGACCAGCATGCCGACATTGCCGCCGTTTTCGAGGATCCGGGTCAGCGTCAGCGCGGCGCCATGTCCCGACGGGACCAGCTGGCCCATGCGCGCGCCGCGCGCCGTCGCCAGCCGCCTGGCGATATAAGGGTTGTTCGGCGTGCGGAACAGCGAGGCGACATCGAGGCCGTAGGCCGCGGCGACGATCGGCAGGACTTCGAAATTGCCGATGTGGGCGGTGAAGATGATGTGGGGGCCGCCCTCGTCGCGCATCTTCAGGAAGATGTCGACGCCTTCGACCTCGATGCGTTCGGGCAGGCGGCCGGGATCGACGGGGCCGATCAGCTTCTCCATGAAGACATATTCGGTGGCCAGCCGCGCCATCGCCACCCACATGTCCCGGCTCAATGCCAGGTGCTCGGCCTCGTCCATGTCCGGGAAGGCACGCCGGAGGTTGGCCATCGCCACCCGCTGGCGCGGCAGCCACGGGCCGGCGGTGCGTGCAAGGGCGTCGGCAAACCGCATGGCCGGTCCGACCGGCAGAAGGCCCAGCAGGTTGAGGACGGCGATGGCCAGCGCGGCCGTCAGCAATTGCTCCACGCGCTTGGCGGTCCGGATCAGGCTGGCAACGGCTTTCCGCATGGTTCAGCCGACGTGGAGCACGATCTTCCCGAACACGTCGCGTCCTTCCATGCGTCGCAGGGCCTCGTCAATGCCGTCGAAGCCGATCTCGCTGTCGATGACCGGCCGGACGATGCCGCGGGCCATCTTGTCCATGGCATCGGTGAGGTTCTGCATGCGGCAGCCGAACGAACCGATCAGGCGCAATTGCTGCTGGAACAGCTGCATCAGGTTCATCTGGGTCGAGACGCCGGAAGTCGATCCGCAGGTGACGAGGCGCCCGCCGCGTTTCAGGCACAGCATCGAGCCGGCCCAGGTGTCGGCGCCGACATGCTCGAACACGACGTCGACGCCCATCTTGGCGGTCAGCTTGCGCACCACGCCCTCGAACCGGTCGGTGCGATAATTGATGACATGATCGGCGCCGAGTGCGCGGGCCTTGTCGGCCTTGTCGTCGGAGCCGACGGTGGTGATGACCGTGCAACCGGTCCGCTTGGCCAGTTGGATGGCGGCTGCGCCGATACCGGACCCGCCGGCATGGACGAGAATGGTCTCGCCGGCTTCGAGCCGGGCATTGTCGAACAGCATGTGCTCGACGGTACCGAAGGTGATCGGGGCAAGTGCCGCGGCCCTCGCGTCGATGCCGGGCGGGGCGACGACCAGCTGGCGCGCCGGCAGGTTCACCTTCTCCCGGGCAAACCCGTCGAGGTGGAACCCGTGGACGCCGCCGACATGCTCGCACAAATTCTCCCGGCCCGCGCGGCAATGGCGGCACTTGCCGCAGACGCGGGCGCCATAGATGGCGACGAGGTCGCCCGGCGACAGGTTCGACACGCCGGGGCCGACGGTTTCGACAATTCCTGAGGCTTCCGCGCCGATGACCAGCGGCAATTGACGCTTGGCGAACGCCATGCCGCGCCAGCCCCAGACGTCGATGTGGTTGAGCGCGACCGCCTTGACGGCCACGGTCGCCTCGCCATGGGCGGGCGGCGGCGGCGGCGCAATGTCGGTCGCCTCGATGCGACGGTCGGAAATGAGCTGCAGAGCGCGCATCGGCGGTTCCCCTTCACGAGCGGGGTTAGCGGGGATGGCGCGTCATGACAAGGCAGGCGTTCTGTCCGCCGAAGCCGAACGAGTTGGACAGGACCGCGTTGACCTGGGCCTGGCGGGCCTTGTTCGGAACCACATCGAGATCAATGGCCGGGTCCGGATTGTCGTGGTTGATCGTCGGCGGGATCAGACCGTGGCGCATGGTGAGCAGCGAGAACACCGCCTCGATGGCGCCTGCGGCCGAAAGCGTATGGCCAATCATCGACTTGTTGGACGACACCGGAATGGACCGCATGCGCTCGCCGAACACCGTCGACAGCGACAGATGCTCCATCTTGTCGTTTTCCGGCGTCGATGTCCCGTGCGCGTTGACATGGTCGATAGCCGTTTCGGAAAGGCCCGCATCGGCAAGGGCAGCGCGGATGGCGGCGATGGCGGGCGAACCGTCAGGCTTGGAGCGCGTCCGGTGGAAATCGTCCGCCTTTTCGCCGCAGCCGGCAAGGATGCCGATGATGTCGGCGCCTCGCGCCTCGGCGGACTCCAGCGATTCCAGCACCAGCGCCGCCGATCCCTCTGCAAGCACGAAGCCGTCGCGCTCACGCGAGAATGGTTTTGATGCCTTGGCAGGCGGATCATTCTGCGTCGACAGCGCCGACAGCAGCGAGAAACGGATCAGCGCCTCGGCGGTCGCCGAACCGTCGGCGCCGACGGCGATGGCGCGTTCGGTCTCGCCGCGGCGGATCGCCTCGACGCCGAGCTGGATGGCGGTCGCGCCGGATGCACATGCCGTCGAAGTCGTCACCGGCAGGCCGGTGGCGCCGATGGCGTCGGCCAGCCGATCGGCGATGGTGAAGAACTGCGTCGTGTCGAAGATGGCGTAGTCGTTCAGCCGGCCGGCGGCTTCCAGTACCGCCCGGTGTCCGGGTTCGACGCCGGATGCCATGCGCGCCAGCGCGAAACGCGCCGCCCAGTCGAGTTCGACCGGCGGTGCGGCGAGAAACAGCGGACCAGCGAAATCGCCGGCGGGAAACCCGGCCTCCGCGATGGCCTCGCGCGCCGCAAGGGTGGCCAGGGCACCGGTGAGCGCCACGGCCCCCTTGTCGCTTTCGGGCAGGAAATCGACCAGGCCGGCAATCGTGGTGTTGAGGCCGTCGACGGGGAAACGGCCGATGCGGCGGATTCCGGACTCGCCCGCCGTCAGCCGGCGCCAGTTCTCTTCCTTGCCGACGCCGAGCGAGGTGACGACCCCTAGACCGGTGACGGCGATGACCGGACGGCCCTGATGATCGGTGCGCGCCATCAGCCCGTTCCTCCGACCGCCTCGACCAGGCATGCGCCTTCGCCGCGATGATGGCCGACACCGGTGCACAGCCAGCGCGTCGGCGCGGCCGCGATCGGGCGTTCCAAATCGCTCCGGAAGGGAGGGGGTGCGATGCCGCGCGACACCGACAGGGCTGCGAGCGCCACGGCGAAGGGAAACTGCGCCTCGCGCAAGTGCCCGACGAGCGAGGAGAAGGCACGCACCGGGCGGCTGCCGAGCGCGGACAGTTCGGCGGCGGTTGCCGCGTGGGCACCAGAGGCTGCCGAAAAGGCGGCATCCTCGGGCCGGGCGCCGCTTTGCGCGATGATATCGGCGATTGTGGCTTCCAGGCTGCCGCCGGCACGATTAGCGCGCGTGGCGGTTACGGAAGACAGGCGGGCGAGCGGTCGCGCGCCGCGGGCCGCGGCGAAGCCGGCGTCCTCGAGCACCAGGAAGGCCGCGCCGGAACCGCTGACCACGCCACCGCCTTCGCTCCCCTGGCGCGCGCCGACCGGCTGCCAGGCACCGCGGTGCAGATAGCGGCCGAGTTCATAGATCAGCAGCGAATCGGGATGTTCGGTCTGGAACGCCCCACCGACGAGTGCATGCGTGGACTGGCCGGCACGGATGCGCGCGGCGGCGAGCCCCAGCGCCGAAACCCCGGCCGATTCCTCGCCCATGAAGGTGCGCGACGATCCGGTCACCTTGTGGACGATGGAGATGTTGCCGGCGAGCAGGTTCGACAATTGCGCCAGGAACAGGGTGGGGCGCAGATCGGTCGTCAGGCGTTCGTTGAGCAGGAGGCCGAGATCATCGCGCGTCCTGGCGGTCTCGATGATGGCGTCGTCGACCGCGACGTCGCGCTCTCCACCGGCGGCGGCCACGATCATGTCCATCGTGCCGCACAGCGCCTCGTTGTCCTTCATCCCGGCATCGTCGAGCGCCAGCCCGGCGGTGAAGGTACCGAGCCGCTGCCAGGTTTCCATCTGGCGCTGGTCCTGGCGCTTCGGGATCTGCGTGGACCAGTCGATCTCGGGCAGCTTGTGGATGACGAACGGCGGATACCAGGCCGCATCCGGTTCGGGCGCCAGCGCCGGATCGGCAAGCGCGGCCGCATGGGCGTCCAGCCCGACGCCCAGGGTCGAGACGAGGCCGATTCCGGTGATGACGACGTTGCGGTCGTTCATGGTCCCCTTCACGCGCGGGACGGCATCAGGCGGCCTTGGCGGCCACCAGCGAATCGATCTTGGCGCAGAGATTCTTCAGGACGAAATATTCCTCGGTCGACACCACGCCGTCGTTGACCTCCTGGGTCCACTTTTCCAGCGGAATCTTGATGCCGAATTCCTTGTCGATGGCGAACACGATGTCGAGGAAATCGAGGCTGTCGATGCCGAGGTCGTCAATCGTGTGGCTATCCGGCGTGATCGTGTCGCGCTCGATGCCGGATGTCTCGGCGATGATGTCGGCGACTTTGTCAAACGTTGTCGACACGCGTTCCGTCCTTCCATTCCTGTCAGTCGGCGCGGAATAGACGCTTTTTCCGGTCGGGGGAAGGGCCAAGGTGCCAGTTGCGGGCGGCCGGCGCATTGCCTTGCGGCACGTTTGCGCCTAACGCCCGGCCATGTCGGACGCCGCGGGCACCATCCTGTTCGTTTTCAGCCTGATCGCGCTTGGCTACCTCGCCGCGCTGGCAGGATTGCTGAAGGCCGAGACCGGTGACGCCCTGGCCGATTTCACCGTGGCGGTGGCGATTCCGGCGCTGCTGTTCCGCACCATGGCCAACGCGCATTTCGGCGATGCTTCGCCATTGCTGCTGTGGGCGACCTATTTCTGCGCGGTCGCCGTGACGTGGGCCATCGGCGAGGCCACGGTGGTCAGGCTGTTCGGGCGCGAGCGCCGCTTCGGCGTCATCGGCGGGCTGTCCGCCTCGTTTTCAAACCTTGCCATGCTCGGCATTCCGATCATCCATGGCATCCATGGCGAGGCGGGATTTACCGTGCTGTCGGTCATCCTGTCGGTGCACCTGCCGTTCATGATGACTCTGTCGACAATCGAACATGAATGGGTGGCGCGCGGCGCGGGACTGAATGCGCGGGCGCTCCTGACGGGAATCCTGCGCAATCTCGTCCGCAACCCGCTGATCATCGGCATCCTGTCCGGCCTTGCGTTCCGTGCCACCGGCTTCGGCCTGCCCGATCTGCCGGCGCGGATCGTCGACGGGTTCGCCGGCGTTGCAGGCACGATTGCGGCCTTCTCGCTCGGCCTGTCGCTGCGCAAGTTCTCGCTGAGCGGCAATGTGCGCCCGGCGCTGGCACTCTCGGCGGTCAAGCTGCTGGTGCTGCCGACGGCCGCGCTCGGCTTCGCTCTGCTGTTCGGCCTGCCGTCGTTGCCGGCGCGGGTGGTGCTCACCGGCGCGGCCCTGCCGACCGGGCTCAATGTCTGGCTGATCGCGATGCGGTTCGGCGTCGGCCAGGCACTCTCGGCCAACACGATGATGCTGACGATGCTTGCCGGCCTGGCAAGCCTGGCGTTCTGGACCCATGTGGCGGACTTGGTGTTTGGCTGACCCGGTTGCGGCGCGCCATGCCGCCGCGGGACGTTGCAGGCTGCCCGCCAAAGGCGCTAGGTTCAGGCCAAGGGCCGGCAGCGCCATTCAAGCGCCGCGGCCAGGCGATTCGTCCCAGGGAGACCATGATGTTGCGCAAATTCAGCCATTTCCAGCGTGAAGCCAACCTGATCGGCGGCCAGTGGGTGCAGGCCGACAGCGGCCAGACGCTCGACGTGGTCAATCCGGCCAACGGCCAGAGGATCGGCACTGTGCCGAAATCCGGACGCGCGGAAACGCGGCGCGCCATCGAGGCCGCGCAGGCAGCCTTCGGCGAATGGTCGAAGCGCTCGGCGCTCGATCGTTCCAAGCTCCTGCGCAAGCTGCACGACGCGATCATGGACAATCAGGAGGCGCTCGCCGAATTGCTGACGCTCGAGCAAGGCAAGCCATTGTTCGAATCGCGTGGCGAGGTCGGCATGTCGGCCGCCTATGTGCTGTGGTTCGCCGAAGAGGGCCGCCGCACCTATGGCGACATCGTGCCGTCGCCGTGGGCGGACCGGCGCATCCTGGTGACCAAGGAGCCGGTGGGCGTCATCGCGGCGATCACGCCGTGGAACTTCCCGTCGTCCATGCTGGCCCGCAAGCTCGGGCCGGCGCTCGCCGCCGGCTGCACGGCCGTGGTCAAGCCGGCCTCGGCCACGCCCTATTCCGGCCTTGCCTGGGGCGTGCTGGCCGAGGAGGTCGGGATTCCGGCCGGTGTCGTCAACATCGTGACCGGGTCGTCCGGTCCGATCGGCGACGAGATCTGCGAGAACCCGCTGGTCAAGAAGATCACCTTCACCGGCTCCACCGAGGTCGGCAAGGTGCTTTTGACCAAGGCCGCGGCGACTGTGAAGAAGGTGTCGATGGAGCTGGGCGGCAACGCGCCGTTCATCGTGTTCGACGATGCCGACATCGACCGCGCCGTCGAAGGCGCCATCGTCGCCAAGTACCGCAATTCCGGCCAGACCTGCGTGTGCACCAACCGATTCCTGGTGCAGTCCGGCGTCTATGACCGGTTCGTTGAGAAGCTGGTCGCGGCGACAAACCAGCTCAAGGTCGGCAACGGGCTCGAGGATGGCGTCAAGCAGGGGCCGCTGATCGATGAAGGCGCTGTCGAGAAGGTGGAGGAACTGATCGCCGACGCCACCGCGAAGGGCGGTCGGGTCGTGGCCGGCGGCGCGCGGCATGTGCTCGGCGGCTCGTTCTTCCAGCCGACCGTGATCGCGCATGCAAAGTCCGACATGCGCTTCTCCACCGAGGAAATCTTCGGCCCGGTGTCGCCGGTGTTCTCCTTCGACACGGAGGACGAGGCGGTCGCCATGGCGAACGCCACCGAGTACGGCCTTGCCTGCTATTTCTACACCGGCGACCTCGGTCGTGCGTTCCGCGTCATGGAGCGGCTGAAGTACGGGCTGATCGGTGTCAACGAAGGGCTGATCACCACGGTCGAGGCGCCATTCGGCGGCCTGAAGGAATCCGGCCTCGGCAAGGAGGGCGGGCATCAGGGCATCGAGGACTATCTCGACAGCAAGTATGTCTGCATCGGCGGCATGGGGCTGTAACGGGCGCGATGGTACGCCCGGTCAGGGCATCCACAAGGCCGGGTCCATCCACAAGGCGGGCGGGGCCAGCGTGCCCCGGATCGTGGCGCGCGCGGACCCAAGTGCAAGCGACTGCCAGGCGCCGCGCCATTCCGGCGGGATCGGGCACGGCGTCGCAATGTCATGTTCAGGCGCGAACCCGAACCGGCCGTAATAGGCCGGATCGCCGAGGACAAGGGCCATGGCCGCGCCGCGCCGGGCCATCCCGTCCAATCCGGCGCGGACCAGCGCGCCGCCGATGCCCTGGCGCTGTCGGCCGGGGCTGACGACCAGCGGCCCGAGCAATGCAACGCCAACGGTGGTCGAGGCGACACGGCACGGTGTCATCATCATGTGGCCGACCGGCCCGTCGTTCGTGGCGGCGACCAGCGACAGCACCTGAAGTTGCGGCGCCGAGAGCGCATGGACCAGTGGCATCAGGTCCTCGTCCGGGAACCCCATCCGATAGAGCCGGTCGATTGCGTTCAGGTCGACCGATATCGCCTTCCGCAAGATCATGCCTTCTTGCGCCTGCGCCACGGAGTGTTCGGTTTCGATCATGGGCCACCCGCCTTCCGCCGTCGCGCCAATTCCCGGTAGAGCGCCTCGGGCGACGCCGCGATCTCGCCGGCCAGTGTCTTCCAGTCGCCCTTCGGCGGCAACTGGCCGCCATTCAGGTCGAGCCAGGCATCGAGCCGCTCCGCGAGGTGGCGGAACGACAGGATTTCCGCGCGGTGCCGCGCGCGCTGCATCTGGCGGGCCAGGTGCAGGGTCCAGGCTTCCTGTGCCGACGGATCGGCGCGCAGCGCCGCCAGCATGGAGTCGCGGGCAACCGAGCGCAGCCGGGAGGGAAGGAACGCCACGGCATCGCAATGGTAGGAGGTCGAATGCAGCGACGGCTCGGAAACGAAGTCGCCAGCGCGGGCGCGCTGCTGCACCAGCACCGAGCCATTCTCGAGATGGCGCAGGACGTGGATTTCGCCGGAGACCACCTGGAAGAACCGGCGCACCGCATCACCCCGGCGGAACGGCATTTCGCCGGCGGCAAGCTCGACGAGCGCCGGTTTCAAGCGGTCCATGACGGCATTGATGGAGTCGGACATGATTGCGATCATGCGACGACGGCACGGTTTCGCCAATAGTGCGACGAAACGGAGATGTCTCGATGAAACCCATGCGGTTCGTGCTCATTGCGCTCGTGCTGGCGGCGCTCGGTTTCGGCGCCTTCGTGGTCTACCGGATGATGCAGCCGCCTCCGGATGATCTGGATCTGTCGCGTGCGAAGGCTTCGCTGGCCGGGACGTTCATGGTCGGCATCGAGCCGGAAGGCGGTGCCTTGGTCCAGGGCCCGTTGCATGCATGGATCGCGACCGTGAGCCTGCCGGACGGAACCGCCGTTGAGGGCGCCACGATTGCGGTTGATGGCGGCATGCCGCAACATGGGCATGGCTTGCCCACCGCGCCGAAGATGACCGCCGATCTCGGCGGCGGGCGTTACCGCATCGAGGGCGTCCGCTTCAACATGGGCGGCTGGTGGGTGTTCAGGCTGGCCATCGAAGCCGGCGGCAAGTCGGATGTTGTCGAATTCAACCTGGTGCTGTGATGAACCGCCCTGCGCTCCTGTTGCTGTCGCTCGCACTGCCATTCATGGCAGCCTGCACGCCCGACCCGCTGACCGACACGCAGAAGGCCGTGGTGAAGACACTGGCGCTGTCGTCGCTGCCGCCGCTGCCGGCCGACCCGACCAATGCAGTGGCCGATAATGGCGATGCGGCCGCGCTGGGCGCGACCTTCTTCAACGACCCGGGATTTTCCGGCAATGGCCAGGTGGCGTGCGCCACCTGCCATGTGGCGGAGCGGCAATTCCAGGATGACCTGCCGCTGGCGCGCGGAGCCGGCACGACCAGCCGGCGCACCATGCCGCTGCCCGGTGTCGCCTGGTCGCCATTCCTGTTCTGGGACGGGCGCAAGGATTCGCTGTGGAGCCAGGCGCTGGGGCCGGTGGAGAGCCCGGTCGAGCATGCAACGACGCGCACTGATGTCGCGCATCGCATTGCCGCCACCTACCGCGACCGGTTCGAACGCCTGTTCGGACCGATGCCGGACCTCTCGCACCTGCCGTCCTCGGCCGGTCCGTTCGGCACGGCGGCGGAAAAGGCGGCGTGGGACGCCCTGAGCGCTGACGACAGGCTGGCTGTCGATACGGTCTATGCCGGGTTCGGCAAGGCGATCGCGGCGTTCGAGCGCTCGCTGCTGTTTGCCGAAACGCGGTTCGACCGGTTCGCGGAGGCATTGGGCGCCGGCCGTGCGCCCGATGCCGCGTCGGCGCTTTCCGATGGGGAGATCGACGGCCTCAAGCTGTTCATCGGCAAGGGGCGCTGCATCAACTGCCACAATGGTCCGCGCTTCACCGACGATCATTTCCACAACACCGGCGTGGCGCAGGCCGCGGGACTGCCGGAGGATCGTGGCCGCGCCGAGGCAGTGGCGCTTGTCGATGCCGACCCGTTCAACTGCCTCGGCGTCCATTCCGACGGCAAGCCGGAGGACTGCGGCGAGCTGACCTTCATGCTGCGCGAGGGCGAGGAACTGGAACGTGCCTTCAAGACGCCAAGCCTGCGCGGCGCGGCGACGCGGCCGCCCTACATGCATTCCGGGCAGATCGCGACGCTTGCCGATGTCATCGATCATTACGCGGCGGCGCCGCATGCGCCTTCGGGCCACAGCGAACTGGAACCCGTCGCGTTCACCGATGCGGAGAAGGCGGCGCTGATGGCGTTCCTGAAAACGCTTTCGGAGTGAGGCCTATCCCTCCTTGACCGCTTCCATCACCACGAATGTGGATGTGTTGGAGAGCGACGGCAGGCTGGAAATGGTCTCGCCCAGCAGACGGCGGTAGGCGGCGATGTCGCGTGTGCGGACCTTCAACAGATAGTCGAACCCGCCGGCGATCATGTGGCATTCGACGATTTCGGGAATCTGGTGGACGGCGCGGTTGAAGGCCTCCAGCGCCGTCGAGCGCGTGTCGGACAGCGTGACCTGGACGAAGGCGATATGGCCTTCGCCCATGCGCGCCCGGTCGATGAGGGCGGAATAGCCGCGGATGTAGCCATCGCCCTCCAGCCGCTTCACCCGCGCCTGCACCGGGGTTTTCGACAACCCGACCTTCTGCGCCAGTTCCGCCGACGACAGCCGCCCCTCGCGCGAAAGCGCAGCCAGGATGTTTCGGTCAATTCGATCCAGTTGATCCGCCATGTATGATAAACCCAATCTGTTTGAACCATGATTGTTACATCAGCATGCCATTTGGTGCAAGAATTCCGAAAAATCAGGTTTCACTGCCATGCGGCGCCAATGTTATGGTGGCCCGACCGGCCGGGATGACCCGCGTCCGGCTTGCCCGGAGCCAACGATGACCGCCGACCCGCTTGTCGCCCTGCGCCAGACCATCCGCGCCCACCTCATTGCCGACGAGGACGAGGCGGTCGCGCGTCTCGCGGGGCTTGCCGACCTCACGCCGATGCAGCGGATCGCGATTGCCGGCGACGGCGCCGGACTGGTGCGGGCGGTGCGGGCGTCCGCCGAGCCCAAGCTGATGGAGTCCTTCCTGGCCGAATACGGCTTGTCGACCGGAGAGGGCGTGGCGCTGATGTGCCTGGCCGAGGCGCTGCTGCGCGTGCCCGACAATGCCACCATCGACGACCTCATCCGGGACAAGATCGCGCCGCACGACTGGTCGGCGCATTCCGGCGGCTCGGCGTCGCTGTTCGTGAACGCGTCCACCTGGGCGCTGATGCTGACCGGCCGGGTGCTGGAAGAGGGGGCAGGCGTCGGCGAAACGCTGAAGGCGATGATCCGCCGGCTCGGCGAGCCGGTCATCCGCACGGCGGTCGGCGCTGCGATGCGCGAGCTCGGCGACCAGTTCGTGCTCGGGCGCACCATCGCAGAGGCGCTGAAACGCGGCCGGACGGACAACGCCAAGGGCAATCTGCATTCCTTCGACATGCTGGGCGAGGCGGCCCGCACGGAAACCGACGCGCTGCGCTATCTGGCAGCCTATGCGGCTGCGATCACCGCGATCGGCAAGGCCGCGGTCGGTGACGACGTCCGTTTCAATCCAGGCATCTCGGTCAAGCTCTCGGCGCTGCATCCGCGCTACGAGACGCTGAAGAAGGCCTCGATGCTGCCTGTGCTGGTGGAGCGCCTGTCATCGCTGGCACGGGCGGCCAGGGCGGCGCGCATCGGCCTCAACATCGATGCGGAGGAGGCCGACCGGCTCGATCTGTCGCTCGACGTGATCGAGGCCACGCTCTCCGACCCGGCGCTTGCCGGCTGGGAAGGGTTCGGTGTCGTCGTCCAGGCGTACGGTCCGCGCGCGCCGTTCGTCATCGACTGGCTTCACGCGCTCGCCGTGCGGCACGACCGGCGCATCATGGTCCGGCTCGTCAAGGGGGCCTATTGGGACTCCGAAATCAAGAAGGCACAGGTGCAGGGCATCGCCGGGTTCCCGGTGTTCACGCGCAAGGCGACGACCGACGTCTCCTACATCGCCTGTGCGCGCAAGCTGCTCGGGCTGACCGGGCGGATCTACCCGCAGTTTGCCACCCACAACGCCCACACGGCGTCGGCGATCCTGGCGATGGCGGATGACCGCGATGCGTTCGAATTCCAGCGCCTGCACGGCATGGGCGAGGCACTGCACGAGGAACTGCGCCGCCGCGACGGGGTGCGCTGCCGCATCTATGCGCCCGTCGGCGCGCACGAGGACCTTCTGGCCTATCTGGTGCGGCGGCTTCTGGAGAACGGTGCCAACTCGTCCTTCGTGCACCAGATCGTCGACGAGGATGTCGCGCCGGAGACGATCGCCGCCGATCCGTTCGAGGTGGTCGCCGCGTTTGCCGCCAAGCGCAATCCGGCGATTGCGCTGCCGGCGACGGTGTTTGCACCGCGCGTCAACTCGGCGGGCCACGACATCCAGGATCCGGCCACGCTCGAGCATCTGCTGGCATTGCGCGCGCCGTTCATGGCGCCGGTCACCTTCGCCGCGGGCGCCGGGAAGTCCGGTCGGCCGGTGTTCAATCCTGCCGATCCGGGCGATGTTGTCGGGCACGTGGTCGAGGACGACAAGGCGACGGTGCGCGCGGCGGTTACAAGGGCCGGGGCGACGTTTGCGGCATGGTCACGGGTCGAGGCAGGCGAGCGTGCCGCGATCCTGCGTCGCGCCGCCGACCTCTACGAGCGCGATACCGGTGCGTTTCTCGCCCTTGCCTGCCGCGAGGCCGGCAAGACGCTTGCCGACGCGGTGGCGGAAGTGCGCGAGGCCGTCGATTTCCTGCGCTATTACGCCGATGGCGCAGCGGAGGTCGACCGGGAGGGGGCCGCGCGCGGAGTGGTCGCCTGCATTTCGCCGTGGAATTTTCCGCTCGCCATTTTCACCGGCCAGGTGGCGGCAGCACTTGCCGCCGGCAACGCCGTGGTGGCCAAGCCGGCCGAGCAGACGCCGCTGATCGCCGCTCATGCGGTGCGTCTGCTGCACGAGGCTGGGGTCCCCGACGGAGTGCTGGTGCCGGTTTCCGGCGATGGGCCGAATGTCGGCGCGCCGTTGACGGCCGATCCGCGCATCGCGGGGGTCTGCTTTACCGGGTCGACCGAAGTGGCGCGGCTGATCGAGCGCCAGCTTGCCGAGACTGCCGCCCCGGACGCGATGCTGATTGCGGAAACAGGTGGCATCAACGCCATGATCATCGATTCCACCGCGCTGCCGGAACAGGCGGTGCGCGACATCCTGGCCTCGGCGTTCCAGTCGGCCGGGCAGCGCTGCTCGGCCTTGCGCGTGCTCTACGTGCAGAAGGACGTCGAGGAAAAGGTGGTGGAGATGCTGTCCGGCGCGCTCGACACGCTTTCGGTCGGCGACCCGGCCGATCCGCAGACCGATGTCGGGCCGGTGATCGACGAGGACGCGCGCGGGTCGATTTCCGCCTATGTCGAGGCGCAAAGGTCCGGCGGAGCGCTCGTTCGTTCGCTGGCACAGCCGGAGCGCGGGCTGTTCGTGGCGCCGACGATCCTCAGGACCCGAGGGATCGACGCATTGGAACGCGAGGTGTTCGGTCCGGTGCTGCATGTGGCGACGTTCGAGGCCGACGAACTCGACGAGACCATCGATCGCATCAACGCGCGCGGCTACGGCCTGACCTTCGCCCTGCACACACGCATCGACGAGCGTGTGCAACGCGTGGTCGACCGCATCCGCGCCGGCAACGTCTATGTCAACCGCAACCAGATCGGCGCTGTGGTCGGCGCCCAGCCATTCGGCGGCGAGGGCCTGTCGGGCACCGGGCCCAAGGCTGGCGGCGCGCACTACCTGCCGCGTTTCCGGACCCGTCCGCGCTTCGATCCGGATGGTGAGTTCAGTGGAGAGGTTGCCGGCAGCGCGGCCTTGCAGGCGCCTCCGGCAGGCGAGTGGGCCCATGCCGGCGATCGCGCCGCGCGGCTGCGCAAGATGCTGCGCGGGCGAGCCGCAGTGGCGTTGAGCGCGGCATCGGCGCTCGATTTCGGTCCCATCGACCTGCCCGGACCGACGGGGGAGGCCAATACGCTGGCGCTCGGACCGCGTGGCGTGACGCTGTGTCTCGGCCCGTCGGCGGAAGTGCTGACCGAGCAGGTGGCGCTGGCACTGTGCTGCGGCAATGCGGTGATCGCGGTGGCCGACGGGGCGAGGGCGACGCTGAAGCCGCTCCTCGCGGCCGGGCTGCCACTCGCAGTCGCCGATGGTCGCGTGGACGAACCGATGCTCGCGGAGGGGCGGTTTGACGTGGTGCTGTGTGGCGGAAACGACGAGACGCTGCGCGCCGTACGCCGGGCACTCGCGCGCCGCAATGGCCCGATCGTGCCGCTCGTCACCGGGATCGATGCGGCGGCGCTGTGTGTGGAGCGAACAGTATCGGTGGACACGACGGCGGCTGGCGGCAATGCCAGCCTGCTGGCCGCGGCAGGGTGATCAGGCCCGAACGGCCTCCCACCAGACGTCGAGGAAGGCCCGGGCGCGCGGGCCGAGCGTTTCACGCGATACGCCGGAAAGCGCGGTATGCTCGATGCCGCCGAAGAACAGGTCGCGCGCGATATCGAGCGGCAGGTCGGCGCGAATGACGCCCTCGCGCTGGCCGTCGCGCACAATGTCCATGAACAAGCGGGTGTAGTCGCGGTTCATGCGGTAGAGCGCCGAATCCCTGTAGCCCGGTTCGGACCGGATATCGCGGGCAAGCAGTCGCCCGAACGCGGCGTGCTCGACGAACACGGAGAAATGCCGCCGGGCAAATGCCGCAAGTCGGTCTCGCGCTCCCGTCTCGGCGGCAATGGCCGGCTTCAGCGCCTCGATCAGCCCGGCATACCAGCGTTCCACGACCCTGGAGAGCAGGTCGCGCTTGGTGGCGGCATAGAGATAAAGGGTGCCCTCGGCGACATCGGCGCGGCGCGCGATCTCGGCCACCGATGCGGCCTCGAAGCCCTTTTCGGCAAACAGCGCCTGCGCGGCGTCGAGGATTTCGGCCTCGCGGTCGCGGTTGTGGACGAGGGCGCGCCTTCGGATGGACATGAATTTGAGTTTGACTCATTTTCTGTTTGGGCGCAAGAATGAGCATGACTCATTTTGATGCCGGGAGTACGCATGGCCGTTCTGGATAGCCGGTACGATCCACAGGGGCCGGGCATGGCGGACAATCGCGCCCGCCATCTCGAGCTGATTGACCGGGTTCGCGCCTTGGAGGCGCAGGTCGTGGCCGCTTCGCAGCGGGCCGAAGCCAAGTTCCGCGGCCGCGGCCAGTTGTTGCCACGCGAGCGCATCGATCTCCTGCTCGATCGCGGCACGCCATTCCTGGAACTGTCGACGCTGGCCGGCCTCGGCATGCATGACGACAACGGCAAGACCAATGTCTATGGCGGCGGGCTCATCTGCGGCATCGGCGTGGTCTCCGGCGTGCGCGTCATGGTCTCGGCCAACGATGCCGCCATCAAGGGCGGCGCGGCGCATCCCATGGGCGTGGAAAAGGCAATCCGGGCGCAGGAAATCGCGCTCGAAAACCGCCTGCCGTTCATCCAGCTGGTCGAGAGCGCCGGCGCCAACCTGCTGCTGCAGGCGGAGATGTTCGTGCGCGGCGGGGCAACGTTTGCCAACATGGCAAGGATGTCGGCCGCCGGCCTTCCGGTTGTCTCGGTCGTACATGGTTCGTCCACGGCGGGCGGCGCCTACCAGACCGGCCTTGCCGATCATGTGATCCTGGTGCGCGGCCGCTCGAAGGTGTTCCTGGCCGGACCGCCGCTCCTGAAGGCGGCGACGGGAGAAATCGCCACCGACGAGGATCTGGGCGGCGCCGAGATGCACACCACCGTGTCGGGACTCGGCGACTATCTCGCCGAGGATGATGCCGATGCCATCCGCATCGCGCGCGACATCGTCGCCTCGTGGAACTGGGACAGGGTGGGTCCGCCGGCCGCCGCGCCCGATCCGATCCTCGATGGGGAAGACATCCTGTCGGTCTGCTCGCCGGACTACCGCAAACCCTACGACGCGCGCGAACTGATTGCCCGCCTGGTCGACGGCTCGGATTTCACCGAGTTCAAGCCGGAGTGGGGCGCTTCGACCGTGACCGGGTTTGCCCGCATCGAAGGCCACGCGGTCGGGATTCTGGCCAACAACGGCCCGATCGACGCCGACGGCGCGGCCAAGGCGGCGCATTTCATCCAGCTGTGCTGCCAGTCGGGATCGAGCCTGCTGTTCCTGCAGAACACCACCGGCTTCATCGTCGGCGTCGAGGCGGAGCGCGCCGGAATCGTCAAGAACGGTTCGAAGATGATCCAGGCCGTGACCAACGCCACGGTCGCGAAAATCACGCTCCAGATCGGCGGGGCGTTCGGCGCGGGGCACTATGCCATGTGCGGGCGGTCGTTCGGGCCGCGCTTCATCTTCTCCTGGCCGACGAACCGCATCGCGGTGATGGGCGGGGAACAGGCCGCGAAGGTGATGCAGATCGTCATGGAGGAGGGCATGCGCGCGCGCGGCATGGAACCGCCCGAGGGGGCCTTCGAGGAGCAGACCAAGATGATTGTCGGCGGCTACGACATCCAGTCGACGGCCTTGTTCGGCACGGCGCGGCTGTGGGACGACGGCGTCATCGACCCGCGCCAGTCGCGGCGGGTGGTTGGCCTGTGCCTGGCCATCGCGGCGGAAGGCGACCGGCGGACCGTGCGCCCGAATGTGTTCGGCGTGGCGCGATTGTGAGGCGGTGATGGAGTTCCCGGCTTTCCAGTCGATCCGCGCCACCGCGACAGGCGGCATCGTCACGTTGACGCTCGATGATGCGGCCAGCCGCAACGCGTTGTCCGGCACGCTTGTCGGCGAGTTCGATGCCGCGCTCGCCGTCGCAGCGACAGAAGGGGCGCGCGGGCTCGTGGTGCGCGGCGCCAACGGTGTGTTCTCCGCCGGCGGCGACGTCAAGGCGATGATGGGCGCACTCGCCACGCCGCCGGACGAGGGGGCGGTCGATCCGATCGCCACGCTCAACGCGGCGGGTGGAACGTTCTTCGCCCGCTACGCCGCGTTGCCGTTCTTCACCATCGCCATCGTGGACGGCATGGCGGCTGGCGGCGGCGTCGGGCTGGCGGCGGCGTCCGATTTCGTGATTGCGACGCCTTCGGCCCGGTTCGCCCTGACGGAGACCGGCCTCGGGCTGGTGCCGGCGCAGATCGCGCCCTATCTCGCGGCCCGTCTCGGGCGCGTGAAGGCCCTGCAACTGGCGCTCACCTGTCGCCGGCTGGACGGGCCGGCCGCTGTTGCGATCGGCCTTGCCGACCTGGTCGCCGACGATGTCGAAGGCGCGCTTGCCAAGCTTGTCGGCGAATTGCGCCAGTCGGCGCCCGGTGCAATCGCGGCGACCAAGCGCCTGTTTGCCCGTGCCGCGCCGGGGCCGGCGTTCATCGAGGAGGCGGCCGGCGTGTTTGCCGCCGCGGTTCGCGGTCCGGAAGCCGCCGAGGGCATCTCGGCGTTTCTGGCGCGTCGCGCGCCGCGCTGGAAGGGGGCGGAATGACACGGTTCGCCACCATCCTGGTTGCCAATCGCGGCGAAATCGCCTGCCGCGTGATGCGCACGGCGCGGGCACTCGGCTATCGCACCGTTGCCGTTCATTCCGACGCGGATCGCGATGCGCTGCACGTGCGCATGGCCGACGCCGCGTTCCGGATCGGCCCGGCGGCGCCTGCACAATCCTATCTGTCGATTGCGGCGGTGATCGAGGCCGCGAAGGCTGCCGGCGCCGATGCCATCCATCCCGGTTATGGATTCCTGTCGGAGAACCCGGATTTCGCCGATGCCTGCGCGGCCGCCGGGATTGCTTTCATCGGGCCGCCGGCTTCGGCCATGCGTGCCATGGGCGGCAAGGCGTCCGCCAAGGCGTTGATGCGGGCGGCCGGCGTGCCGGTCGTGCCGGGATACGAGGGCGACGACCAGTCCGACGCACGGCTGTTCGCGGAAGCCGTTGCCATCGGTTTCCCGGTGATGATCAAGGCCTCGGCCGGCGGCGGTGGCCGCGGCATGCGGCTTGTCGACGATGAAGACGCGTTCGGCGCGGCGCTCGCCTCGGCACGCGCCGAGGCGATGGCCGGGTTCGGCGATGATCGCCTGCTGATCGAAAATGCGATCCTCCGGCCCCGTCATGTCGAAATCCAGGTCATGGCCGATCGCCACGGCAACGTCATCCACCTTGGCGAGCGCGATTGCTCGGTGCAGCGCCGGCACCAGAAGGTGATCGAGGAGGCGCCGTCGCCGGCAGTGACGCCGGCCATCCGCGCCGCGATGGGCAAGGCGGCGGTGGATGCGGCCCGCGCGGTTGCCTATGTCGGCGCCGGCACGGTGGAATTCCTGCTCGACGGGAGCGGTGGTTTCCATTTCCTGGAGATGAACACACGCCTCCAGGTCGAGCATCCGGTGACGGAGGCGGTCACCGGGCTCGACCTCGTTGCCATGCAGATTGCCATCGCCGAAGGGCAGCCCCTGACGGTCGCGCAGGACGACATCGCCTTTGCCGGCCACGCCATCGAGGCAAGGCTGTGCGCGGAAGATCCGGCGAACGGCTTTCTTCCCGCGACCGGCCGCCTGATCGCGTTTTCGGTTGCCGAAGGCGTGCGTACCGACGCAGGCGTGGAGTCCGGATCGGCCGTCTCGCCGCATTACGATTCACTGATCGCCAAGGTGATCGCGCATGGTGCGACGCGCGCGGAAGCCCTGGCGCGGCTGGATCAGGCGCTGCGCGCAACGGTCGTGCTCGGTGTCGTCACCAACCGCGATTTCCTGGTCCGGGCGCTGGCGCTCGAGGACTTCGCCGAGGGGCGTGCGACCACCGCGTTCATCGCAGACAATCGCGAGGCATTTGCCGGGCAGCCGGACGAGAGCAGAACCCGGTTGGCTCTTGCGGCTGCGCTTCTGGCCGGCCCGGCGCCGAGCCCCGATCCGGCCTGGCGCGCGGTCCCGCTGGTGCTTGAGACCGGCGGTTCGGAGGCCAGGGTCTCGGTGCGCCATCAGGCGGGCGCGACAGCGATCGTCAGCGGCCTTGGCGAACCCGTGCAGGTGGAGCTCGCACCGGACACCGGCGACCGCTTCCGTTTCACCCTCGACGGCGCGACCGGGACCGGCATCTGCGTGCGCGACGGAGCGCAGCTTCATCTTGATGCCGCGGGTCACCTGACCGTCGCCGACATCACCTATCGCGCCCGTCGGGGTGCGGAGAGCGGCGAGGGCACCGTGCGGGCGCCGATGGCCGGTACGGTGGCGCGCGTCCTCGTCCGGGCGGGAGACAGCGTGCGGCGCGGCCAGACGCTGGCGGTGCTGGAGGCGATGAAGATGGAGCACAATGTCACTGCCGCGATCGACGGCATCGTCGATGCGCTGAACGTCGCGCAGGGCCAGCAGGTCGCGGGACGGTCAGTGATCGCCACCATCCGCAGCGAGGAGCCGAAATGACCGCCAAGGCAATCGTCACGTGCGCGCTCACCGACGTGCTCACCGACCCGGCGCGCCATCCGGTTCCGGTGACGGCGTCCGAAATGGCCGCCGAAGCGCGGCGGGCGTTCGACGCGGGTGCGGCGGTGATGCATGTGCATTTCCGCCGGCAGGAGCCCGGCCTCGGGCATCTGCCGTCGTGGGAGCCGGCGCTTGCCGCCGACATCATCGGCGCCATTCGCGCCGCCTGTCCCGGTGTGGTCATCAACCAGACCACGGGCGTGATCGGCGATGACATTGCCGGTCCGGTCGGATGCCTTGCGGCCACGCGGCCGGAAATCGCGGCCTGCAACGCCGGTTCGCTCAACTATCTGAAAACGGCTTCGGGCGGGCGATGGGCCTGGCCGCCGATGCTGTTCGACAATCCGGTCGAGAAGGTCGCTCGCTTCCTCGAGGCGATGCGGGCATCGGGTTCGCGGCCGGAGTTCGAGTGTTTCGATACGGGCATGGTGCGTTCGGTCGCCCTTTTTGCCGAAACCGGCATGTTCAGCGGCCCGCCCAAGTACAATTTCGTCATGGGCGTTGCGTCGGGCATGCCGGCCGATCCCGATCTCCTGCCGATCCTTGCCCGACACGCGATGCCGGGCGCGCGCTGGAGCGTGACCGCGATCGGACGTGACGAGATCTGGCCGCTGCACGAGGCGGCGGCCCGCCTTGGCGGGGATCTGCGCACCGGCGTGGAAGACACGTTCTATCTTCCCGACGGTTCGCGCACCGATGGCAACGGGCCGCTGGTGGAGGCCATCGTCGCCATCGCGCGTGGCGAAGGCCGCGACATCGCCTCGCCAGACGAGGCGCGTGCGGCGATGGCGGCAGCATGATCTTCTCGCGCGAGAGCCCGTTCTGGGGCGCGGAACATCGTGCGTTCCGGGAAGCCGTGCGGCGTTTCGTCGACCGTGAGGTCGCCCCGTTCGCCAGCGAGTGGGACGAGGCGGAAGGATTTCCGCGCGAACTCTATCGCAAAGCCGCGGACGCCGGCCTCTTCGGCCTCGGATTTCCCGGAGAACATGGCGGCATTTCCGGCGACCGGTTCCTTCGTCTCATCATCGGCCAGGAGATCGCGCGCGCCGGTTCGGGCGGCGTTGCCGCGAGCCTGTTCTCGCATACGATCGGCGCACCGCCGATCGCCATTGCGGGGAGCGCGGACCTGAAGGCGCGCCTGCTGCCGGGAATCCTGTCGGGCGAGCGCATTGCCGCTCTGGCGATCACCGAGCCGGGCGGTGGATCGGATGTCGCCGCGCTGACGACGAAGGCCCGCCGCGATGGAGATGATTACGTCATCGATGGCGAGAAGACGTTCATCACCTCCGGAATGCGCGCCGATATCATCACCGTGGCGGTGCGAACCGGCGGACCCGGCGCGCAAGGCGTGAGCCTGATTGCGGTCGAGGGCACTCCGCCCGGACTGACGCGCTCGCCGCTGAAGAAGATGGGGTGGTGGGCCTCCGACACGGCAAACCTGCGCTTCGACAATGTTCGGGTTCCGTCCGGCAACCTCATCGGCGCGGAAGGGCAGGGATTCCTTGCCATCATGCTGAACTTCAACGATGAGCGGCTGGCGCTGGCGGCCTCGTCCAACGCTTTCGCCGCGGTCTGCCACGACGAGGCGCTCGACTGGGCGCGGCAGCGCAAGACCTTCGGCAAGCGCATCGCCGATCACCAGGTGATCCGGCACAAGCTGGCCGACATGGCCCAGCGCATCCTGGCCACCCAGGCCAATCTGGAACTTCTTGCCTTGCGGCTCGACCGTGGAGAGCATCCGGTCGGCGAAATCTGCCTCTTGAAGAACCAGGCGACGCAGACGCTGGCGTTCTGTGCCAGCGAGGCGGTGCAGATCCTCGGCGGAGCCGGGTACATGCGCGGCACGAAGTCGGAACGCATCTATCGCGAGGTCAAGGTCAATGCCATCGGCGGCGGCACCGAGGAGATCATGAAGGATCTCGCCGGCCGCCAGTTCGGCTACTGAGGAGGCGACCATGCGCACGCTCTGGCACTGCCTGAATTCCCGTTCCTTTCGTCCGCTGTGGATGCTGGAGGAACTCGGGCTCGACTACGACCTGAAGATCCTGCCGTTTCCGCCGCGGGTCTTTCACAAGCCCTACTTCGAGGAAAATCCGTTGGGCACCGTGCCGCTCTACGTCGAGGACGGAACGCGCATGACCGAATCGGCGGCGATCTGCCAATTTCTTGCCGATCGCCATGCGGACAAGGGGCTGTCGGTCAGCGTGGCCGATCCGGCCTACGGCGCCTATCTCAACGCGCTCCACCATGGCGAAGCGACACTGACGTTTCCGCAGACGCTGGTGCTGCGCTACCGCCTGTTCGAACCGGACGAACGCAAGCAGCCGCAGGTCGCCGACGACTATTCCAAATGGTTCCTCGCCCGGCTGAAGCTGATTGCCGCGCTGCTCGGGCAAGCTGACTATCTTGCCGCCAACCGCTTCACGGCCGCCGACATTTCGGTCGGCTATGCGCTGATGCTGGCGCACACGATCGGGCTCGACGCGGAATTCCCGGCGGCCGTACGCGACTACTGGGCACGGCTTGCGGCGCGCGAGGGCTTTGCCCGGGCGCTGCGCCGCCAGGACAGCGAAGCTGCCGCGCAGGGCGGCGGGCCGTCCTTCGCCGTCAGAACGCCTTGAAGGTCAGCGTCGTCAGGGTGCGCACGATTCCGGGGATGTCGGCGATATGCTCGTTGACGATGCGGCCGATGTCTTCGCCATCCTTGACATAGACCTTCATCAGCAGATCGTATTCGCCGCTGGTGGAATAGAGTTCGGACGCAACCTCGCGCTCGAACAGGGTGTCGGCGACCTCGTAGGTCTTGCCGGGCATGCATTGAAGCTGGACGAATACGGCGCGCATCTGGTTTCCCCGAAACAGGGTGGTGATTTCGGCCCGACGCGGCGATTTGTCAACGCCGGCGACGGGCGGTCGCATGCCCGCGGCCTTGACCGGCGGCGCGTCGGCGGACAAACCGGATGCAACAAACATCCGGCGGGACCGGGACGAGGGATCATGACGAACATTCCTGTTGGCGGCGACCGCTGCGGCTGGCCTGAGGCCATCCTGTTCGACCTGGACGGTACGCTGATCGATTCCGCCCCCGACATCGCCGCGGCGGCGAATGCGCTGCTGGCCGAACATGGACGCCCGCCACTTCCCGTGCCCACCGTGCGCGACATGATCGGGAACGGCGTGAAGAAGCTCGTCGAACGCGCCTTCGCCGCCTCCGGTACGCCGATCGGCGGCGCCGAGCTCGACGCGGCGTTCCATCGGATGATGCAGGTCTATGGCGATCACCTCACCGTGCTGACCCGGGTCTATCCGGGCGCGCTCGAAGCCGTGCGTGACTTCGCGCAGGCCCGGGTGAAGATCGCGGTGGTGACGAACAAGCCGCAGCAATTCACCGACCGCATACTCCGCCACTACGGTTTTGCGCCATTCATCGTCACGGCGGTGGGCGGCGAGGCGGGTTTTGCCAAGAAACCGGAGCCCGACATGCTGCTGGAAGCCTGCCGCCGGCTCGGCGTGGCGCCAAGGCGTGCGATGATGGTCGGCGACAGCACCGCGGACGTGGAATCGGCGCGCGCCGCAGGCATGCCCGTGCTTCTGGTCGAGGATGGCTATTCGCGTGAACCGCTGGCCAATCTTGGCGCCGACGGCGTGATGCCGTCGCTGTCGGGCCTGTCGCAGGCCATCGAGGCACTCAAGGCCTGAGCTGAACGGCGGCGCCTCCGGTCAACCGCCCGGCGATCTCGGCGATCACGTCGCCGGCCATCGCGACATCGGCTTCCGTCGTGGCGAACGAGCCGGCCTGGAAGCGGATCACCAGTTTTCCGTCGAGGCGCGTCTGGGTGAGATAGATCCGCCCATCGTCGTTGATGGCGTTCAGGAGATGCAGATTGTGCGCGTCGGCGTCGGCGATTCCGGCCGGCATGTGGCGGAACGCGAACAATGACAGCATCGGTTGGCTCGCCAGTTCGAAACCGGGCTGGGCGGCAATGCGTCGGGCGAGCGCCTGCGACCAGGCAACGTGATCGCGGATCATCGACCGCAACCCGTCCAGTCCGCGCGCGCGGATCAGGAACCACAGCTTCAGTGCGCGGAACCGCCTCCCGAGCGGGATCGACCATTCCGAATAGTTGATGATGCCGTCGGCGCCGTGGGTCTTGAGATAGTCCGGCTGGATGGCAAGCGTGCGGGTGAGCAGTTCCGGGTCGCGGACGAAATGCGCCGAGCAGTCGAATTGCGCGCCCAGCCACTTGTGCGGGTTGAAGACAATCGAATCCGCATTCTCGACGCCCGCCCACAAGGTCCGGAATTCCGGGCAGATCATTGCCGAACCGGCCCATGCCGCGTCGACATGCAGGTAGAGGCCGTGCCGGGCGGCGATTCCGGCGACGGCGCCAATGTCATCGGTTGCGCCGACGCCGGTTGCGCCGACGCAGGCAATGATCCCCGCGGGCCGGTGGCCGGCGGCGAGATCGGCGCGAATGGCGTCTTCGAGTGCCGCCGGGTCCATGCCGCGCTGCGGCCCCGCGATCGGGATTCGCACCAGGTTTTCCGAACCGATCCCGGAGAACCAGATGGCGCGGTCGATGGAAGAATGGGTTTCGCCGGAGGCATAGACGCGCAGGCGCGGGCCACCGGAAAGGCCGGTGCTGTTTCCCGCATGGCCGAGCGCGCGTTCGCGCATGACAAGTACGGCGGCGAAGGTTGCCGACGAGGCGGAATCCTGGATCACGCCCGCGAAGGTTTCCGGCAGTCCGGCAGACTGGCGCAGCCAGTCCATCATCCGCGTTTCGAGTTCCGTTGCGGCCGGCGAGGTTTGCCACAGCATGCACTGTGCGCCGATCGCGTCGACGAGATGCTCGGCGATGACTGATTCGGGTGCGGCGTTCGCCGGAAAGTAGGCAAAGAAGCGCGGGTGCTGCCAATGGGTCATGCCGGGCATGATGATGGCGTCGAAATCATCGAGGATGCGGTCGAACGGCTCGGCCGTTTCCGGCGGTGACTCGGGCAGCCGCCGGAGCGTTTCGCCAGGCTTCAGGGGCGCGCGAACACTGCCAAGACCGACGTTTCGCCTGTAGTCGGCGCCCCATTTCGCCGCCGAAACCGCCCTTCGTTCGAATTCGTCCCAATCCATCAAGGTTTTCCCAATCCCGGACTGCGCATCTATCCTTCGGCCCTGGTGACCGCAACTGCATATTCGGAAACGAAAATTCGATGAAGAATATTCGAACTTGCTGTTGAACCAGCGCCCCGTGCGTGACACAGTGGCAACGGGCGAAAAGGGGTTTAACATGCAGAGCGGCAAACCGGGATCGGGATCCGGCAAACCGTTGCCTGCGCGGGCTAGTGCGCATGGCGGTGTCGCCGCCCTCGAACGAGGGTTGGCCTTGATCTCGGTTCTTGATTATGGCGAGGGCATCGGGCTGTCGGAAGCGTCGCGCCGGGCCGGGCTGAACAAGACCACGGCGTTCCGGTTGCTCAAGTCGCTTGTGCGGCTCGGGTTTGTCCATCGCGACGAGCGCGATGCCTATACGCTGGGGCCGGCGATCCAGGCGCTTGCCGAAACCCAAACCCAGCACAAGGGCCGAAAGGCACGCTGAAGCCGCGACAATCCGTTTGGGCGCGCCTGCCAGGCAAAACACATAGGCGCGACGATATGTGTATTGTTTTCGCCATTCAAGCTCCTAAGATGCGCCGGTCGCCAGGGAGGATAAGATGGCACATATCGTCGTTCTCGGAGCGGGACTCGGCGGGTCGATCATGGCCTACGAGATGAAGGACCAGCTGCGTCCTGAAGACCGCATCACCGTCGTTACCAAGGATCCCAAGTACCATTTCGTGCCGTCCAACCCGTGGATTCCGGTGGGTTGGCGCAAGCGGGATGATATTTCGGTCGACCTCGGTCCGACGTTCGCCAAGAAGGGCATCGGCTTCAAGCCGGTTGCCGCCAAGAAGCTTCATGCGGAGGAAAACCGCATCGAACTGGTCGACGGAACGTCGGTCGATTACGACTATCTCGTCATCGCCACCGGCCCGGACCTCGCGTTCGACGAAATCGAGGGTCTCGGCCCGCATGGCGGCTTCACCCAGTCGATCTGCCACATCGACCACGCCGAAAAGGCGCATGATGCGTTCGAGGAGTTCTGCAAGAACCCCGGTCCGATCATCATCGGCGCGGTCCAGGGCGCATCCTGCTACGGGCCGGCCTACGAGTTCACCTTCATCCTCGACACCGAGCTGCGCCGCCGCCGCATCCGCGACAAGGTGCCGATGACCTTCGTGACCTCCGAGCCGTATATCGGGCATCTCGGGCTCGATGGCGTCGGCGATACCAAGGGCCTACTCGAAAGCGAAATGCGCGACCATCACATCAAGTGGATGACGTCCACGCGGGTGAAAAAGGTCGAGCAGGGCAAGATGACCGTCGAGGAGATCAATGACGACGGCACGGTGAGGGCGGAGAAGGAGTTGCCGTTCGGCTTCTCGATGATGCTGCCGGCGTTCCGCGGCATCGAACCGGTCCGCGGCATCGAGGGCCTGTCCAACCCGCGCGGCTTCACCATCGTCGACAAGCACCAGCAGAACCCGAAGTACAAGAACATCTTCGCGGTCGGCGTTTGCGTCGCCATCCCGCCGATGGGTCCCACGCCGGTTCCCTGCGGCGTGCCGAAGACCGGGTTCATGATCGAGTCCATGGTCACCGCGACGGCCAAGAACATCGGCCAGATCCTGCGTGGCCAGGCGCCGAAGCACCAGGGCACGTGGAATGCGGTCTGCCTTGCCGACTTCGGTGACAGCGGCGTTGCGTTCGTGGCGCAGCCGCAGATCCCGCCGCGCAATCTCAACTGGGCCTCCTCCGGCAAGTGGGTGCACGCGGCCAAGATCGCGTTCGAGAAGTACTTCATCCGCAAGCTGCGCAAGGGCACCAGCGAGCCGCTCTACGAGAAGGCGTTCCTCGATCTGGTCGGCATCGGCAAACTGAAGGAAGTCCGGACCGACGACTGACTTTCCCCGGGGGGAGCCCCGGCGAACGGAAAAAAGACCGCGATGCGCCTGCCGCATCGCGGTTTTTTTTCATCCGGGCGGCGTCACCGAACGTATCGGGTCGCAGGAAACGCCGAAGGACACTTCAATGCGCCAGATGATTGCCGCCTATGCCGGCGGAATGACCGCTTTTCTCGCCATCGATGCCATCTGGCTGTCGATCATGGGGCCACGCTTCTACAAGCCGATGCTGGGCGACCTGGTGCTCGAGCGGTTTTCCGTGCCGCCGGCAATCGCATTCTATCTCATCTTCGGGGTCGGCCTGACCGCATTTGCCATCATGCCCGCGTTGTCGGCGGGGAAGCCCGCGACCGCCGCGCTGATGGGCGCCCTGTTCGGGCTTGTCGCCTATGCGACCTACGACCTCACCAACCAGGCGACGCTGCGCAACTGGCCGCTCGCGCTGACCCTCGTCGACATGACGTGGGGGGCGGTGCTTTCCGGTCTTGCCGCCTATGTCGGTTACCAGGTCGCCTCACGGTTCTGACCAGGGAAAGAACACCGGCACCCTTGCCTTGTAGGCGGCAAAGGCCTCGGGCCGGCTGCGTTGCAGATACGCCTCCAGATGCGGCACGCCGGAGGCATGGCGCAACAGCGCGTACATGAGGATGGGCGCGGCGAGCGCGATCGCGCCATTGAGCGTCAGCCCGCCGATCAAGGGCCACGCCAGCCAGAACACCCATTCGAAGAGATAGTTCGGATGCCTCGACCAGGCCCACAGGCCGGTGTCGCAGATGGCTTTGGCGCCGGCGTTGGCGCTGCGAAACCGTTCCATCTGCCGGTCGGCGATGAAGGAGCCCAGGAGCCCGAGACCGGCCACGGCCGCGCCGGCGATGTCGGCGATGCCGAGCGGCCCGGTCCGCAGCGCGGCTGCGACGACGGAGGCGACCAGGATGGCGCCGCACAGCGCCTGGACCTGAAGGAACAGATGGAACCGGAGCGGCGCTGCCTTTCCCCAGCCGGCCAGGAGATGCGCATAGCGGGGATCGGCGCCATGGCGAACCGAGCGCGCGAGGATGTGGCCGCCGAGGCGAACCGTCCAGACCGCCATCACCGCGGCCGCGAGCCATTGCCGTTCGGTCGGCGCGCTTCCGGTGGCAAGGAGGATCGCGGCCGTGGTGGCAAGTCCGGTTGCCGCCGACCAGACAGCGTCGATGAAGCCGGTCCTGCCGGTGCGCAACGCGAAGGCGGCCACCCCCGCCATCACGGCGGAAAGGGCGACAGTGCAGCAGGCCAGGACGGCGGTCACAGGCCGATGAAGGGCTGGACAAGCCGGCCGATGAGGCCGCGCGGCCTCATCCGGCCCTCGATCGAGGCAAGGCAGATGCAGGTTTCACCGGCCTCGACAACCGGCATGTGCTCGCTGTCCTCGTCCTCGGCGGCGAAATCGCCGGGCCCGAAGCGGCCGTGCTCGTCGGCGAACGCGCCGCAAAGCACCTGGGTGAATTCGGAGCCCGAATGGCCGTGAACCGGCATGGTCCGCCCGGGAGCGATGGACAGAAGCACCAGCGACACACCGTGATCTTCCGGAACGTCGATGCGCGCCACCTTCATGCCCGGACCCATCCAGCGCCATTTGCCGATGGCGCGTCCGGCGAGCGCGGCAGGAAGGCGAATTTCGGCGGCAAGCGCGCCTGGTGCGGCAGGGGTGGCAAACACGGCGCGCACGGCGCGGTCACGGTCCTCGGCATCGATGCGCTCGAGCACGCGCTCGAAGCCGCCAGCCATCGGCGTCATGTCGAGATCATCCAGCAGCGCGCCGCCAAGTTGCTCGTATCCGCGCAGCCGCGAGCGGCACCGCTCGCAGGTTTCGGCATGGGTGGCGATGACAATGGACGCGGAGGCGCCGAGCCGGCCGGCGGCCATGAGCATCAGGGTGTCGTCGTCGGGATGGTGGTTCGGGGTCATTTCAATTCGTCCAGGAGCGCGCGAAGCCGTTCTGTCGCAAGGCGCATGCGCGATTTCACGGTGCCAAGCGGGATGCCGAGGGCGGCTGCGATTTCGCTCTGCGGCTTGTCGGAAAAATAGGACATGCGGATCACGGTCCGCTGGTCCGGCGGCAGCTTTTCCAGTGCGAGGCGCACGAGCCGCTCACCGTCGCCGGCAAGGGCAATGCCCTCCGGCGACGGCGCGGGCTCGGGGGCAAAGGCTGGGTCGTCCTGATCGACGGCGGCGGCGCGTTTCTCGCGGCGCTTGATGTCGATGAGAAGGTTTCGCGCGATGGTGAAAATCCATGTCGACGCGCCGGCACGGGCCGGGTCGAACAGGGCCGCCTTCCGCCAGACCGCCAGCATGGTGTCCTGGGCGACCTCCTCGGCTTCGGCGGCGCCCAGACCGAGGCGGGCGGCGTAGGTCTTCACGCGCGGAGCGAAATGGCGGAACAGGGCCGCGAATGCGGCACGGTCGCCGCGCTCGGCTATGGCCTGCACCAGTTTCCCGAGTTCCTCGCCAGTCGGCATCACGGCGCGTGTCTCCACCAGGCTCAGATGCGCGTTCGCGCGGAGACCGGGCTGGGAGAGGGCCGGGGCATGGAGTTCTGTTTGCGCATTCATGGCCTCGTTACGTCCGCCGTGCGACGGCGGATCAGTCATGCGCGCACGGATTTTCCGGCCGTGGCGGATGATCCGCGCGCCGATCCATTTCGTAACGCTCCTGCAACGCGGCGGGAACGGGAAAAACGTCCATTCCCCCGGTATCGAAGAATGGACCGCCATGCTCAATCGCCTTCCTTATCCCGCTCCGCAACGTATCGCGGTCATCGGTTCCGGCATTTCCGGCCTTTCGGCGGCATGGCTGCTTGCCGGCCGGCACAACGTGACCCTGATGGAAGCGGAAGGCCGAATCGGCGGCCACTCCCATACGGTCGACGTGATGACGGCGCGCGGCAAAGTGGCGGTGGACACCGGGTTCATCGTGCACAACCGCGTCACCTATCCCAATCTCACTGCCTTGTTTGCCCATCTCGGTGTCGAGACACGGCCAACGCGAATGTCGTTTGCCGTGTCACTCGATGGCGGCCGGCTCGAATATGCCGGCGGCAAGGGTATCGGCCTGCTTGCCCAGCCGGCCAATGCGGTCAAGCCGCGCTTTCTCGCAATGGTGCGCGACATCGTGCGGTTCTACCGCGAGGCGCCGGCGCGCATTCGCGGCGACGAGACCGAGACGCTGGATGCCTGGCTCGACCGGCATGGCTATGGCCGGGCGCTGCGCGAGGATCATCTCTATCCGATGGCGGCAGCGATCTGGTCGACCCCGGCGGGATCCGTCGGGGGCTTTCCGGTAGGCAATTTCGTGCGGTTCTGCGACAATCACGGCCTGCTGAAACTGGCCAACCGCCCGACCTGGCGCACCGTCGCCGGCGGCAGCCGGGCCTATGTGGATGCCATGATGGCGCGCTTTCCGGGGCGCGTGGCCGCGGGCGATCCGGTCCGCGCCGTCAGCCGCCAGCGGCACGGCGTCGTGGTGCGGACACGGACGGGCGAGGCGACCTTCGATCACGTGGTGATCGCGGCCCATGCCGACCAGGCGCTGGCGCTGCTTTCGCACCCGACGGCACGCGAACGCGCGCTGCTGGGTGCGTTCCGCTATACCGACAACGAGACGGTGTTGCATGGCGATGGCGCGCTGATGCCGGTGCGACGGCGCGCATGGGCGGCATGGAACTATCTTGCCGAGGCGGGCGATGCCTCGCGCCTGTCAGTGACCTACTGGATGAACCAGTTGCAGGGCATCGATGCGGCGACGCCGCTTTTCGTCACCCTCAATCCGCTCAAGGCGCCGCGCGAGGATCTCGTGCACCTGCGCCAGACCTTCCGCCATCCGCTGTTCGACGCGAGCGCAATCGATGCGCAGAAACGGCTGTGGTCGATCCAGGGAGAAGACGGCGTGTGGTTCGCGGGCGCGTGGTTTGGTGCCGGTTTCCACGAGGACGGGCTGCAGGCGGGGCTGGCGGTCGCCGAGGCGATCGGCGGGGTTCGTCGCCCCTGGACGGTGGCCGGGGAATCCGGCCGGATTCCGGCGCTGGCCGCAGAATCGTGACAGACAGTCGCGCACGCGGCCGCCGCATGACTGCCTGGTCCAGCTCGATCCTGACGGGACGGGTGCGCCACCGGCGGCGCGGTCGGGTCCGGCATGCGCTGGCCTACCGGTTCTGGATGCTGTCGATCGATCTCGACGAGGCGATGCGCCTCGGTGCGGCGCTTCGGCTGTTCCGGCTTGACCGCGCCGGGGTGTTTTCACTCCGCTCGGCCGACTACGGGCCGCCCGGTCCGGGATCGCTCAAGGCGCGGGTCGTGGAGACGCTGCGCCACCACGGTTTCTCCGGCGCCGGGGCTGTCCGGCTGCTCACGGTGCCGCGGATGCTCGGTCATGCCTTCAATCCGATCTCGGTGTTTCTGTGCCACGATGCCGCCGGTGGATTAGAGGCGACGATCTACGAAGTGCACAACACGTTCGGGGAGCGCCATTCCTACATCATCGCCGCTGCAAGGGGGCGGGGGGCGCAGGAGGCGCGGAAGGATTTCCATGTCTCGCCATTCCTGCCGGGTGCCATGCGCTACCGGTTCCTGCTCGATGCCGGGCGGGAGCACTTCCGTCTGGTGATCCTCGACTATCAGGGCGACGAGCTGGTGCTGACGGCCACGCTCGACCTCAGGGCAGAACCGCTGAGCGACCGGTCGCTGGCGCGGCGGTTCCTGGCCAACCCCTTGTTCTCCTTGAAAATCGTGGCCGGCATCCACTGGGAGGCGCTGAAGCTGTGGATCAAGGGCGCACCGGTCACGCCGCATGTGCCCGATCCGACGCACCGTTTCAGCCGGGGCGAGGCGATTTCTCCACACCTGTGACGTCACGGCATTTGAAATCAAAGCGGAAGTCGGCGACAATTACGTGAACGTAAAAGTGAAAGGGAGTCGCCATGGCCTTCGATTTCGTCATCGTTGGCGGCGGTTCGGCTGGCGCCACCCTTGCCGCACGCCTGTCGGAGGATCCATCGGTCAGCGTCTGCCTGCTTGAAGCCGGCGGCGAGGGCAAGGATGTGCTGGTGCGGGCGCCTGCCGGGGTGGCAGCACTGCTCCCCGGCCGGCCGAAGATCAACAACTGGGCCTTCCACACCACCCCGCAGGCCGGGCTTGACGGGCGCCGCGGTTTCCAGCCCCGTGGCCGGGCGCTTGGCGGGTCGTCGGCCATCAACGCTATGCTCTATGTGCGCGGCCACCCGGACGATTATGACGAATGGGCCGAGCAAGGTTGCGAAGGCTGGGGATGGGACGATGTCCGACCCTACTTCCTGCGCTCGGAGAACAACCAGCGCGGCGTCGACCGGCATCACGCGACCGGCGGTCCGCTGCAGGTCGGCAACCAGCGAAGCCCGCATCCGATCGCCAATGCGTTCGTCGATGCGGCGGCGGAGTGCCAGCATCCGCGTCGCGAGGATTTCAACGACGGCGTCCAGCACGGGGCGGGGCTCTACCAGGTGACGCAGTTCTTCTCCGGGCCGAAGGCCGGGGAGCGTTGCTCGGCGGCGGCGGCGTACCTGCATCCGGTCATGGGCCGGCCGAACCTGACGGTCATCACCGGCGCGCATGCGACGCGGATCCGTTTTGACGGACGACGGGCGACCGGCGTGGCCTATCGGGCCGGCGGACGCGACCGGTTCGCGGAAGCGCGGCGCGAGGTCATCCTGTCGGCCGGCGCGTTCCAGTCGCCGCAATTGCTGATGCTTTCGGGTGTCGGGCCGGAAGACGAGCTCAGGCGCCACGGGATTGCGCCGGTTGCCGCGCTCGAAGGCGTCGGCCGGAACCTGCGCGACCATCTGGACTTCATCCTGCTTCACCGTTCCGACGATACAGACCTGCTCGGGCTCAGCCTCACCGGCGCTGCCAACATCGTGCGCTGGGCGCGGCGCTGGCGGAAGGATGGCACCGGCGGGCTCGCATCGCCCGGCGCCGAGGCCGGCGCCTTCCTCAAGACCGATCCGGCACTCGACAAGCCGGACGTTCAACTGCATTTCGTCATCGGTCTCGTCGACAACCACATGCGGCGGCTGCACATGGGACACGGGTTCTCCTGCCATGTCTGCGTGCTCCGGCCGCATTCGGTCGGCGCGGTGCGGCTTGCGGGCGCCGACCCGTTTGCCGCACCGGAGATCGATCCGGCCTACCTGTCGGACCGACGCGACCTGGAGACGCTGGTCAAGGGCGTCAGGCTGACGCAGCGCATCCTGCAGGCGCCATCGCTGGCACCCTGGCGGCGCGAGGAGATCTACACGCATCCCGACATGAGCGAGGACGAAATCGTCCGGCATATTCGCGCCCGCGCCGACACGATCTATCATCCGATCGGAACCTGCCGCATGGGCCATGATGACATGGCAGTGGTCGACACCGACCTGAAGGTGCACGGGCTGGAGAATGTCCGGGTTGTCGATGCATCGATCATGCCGACGCTGATCGGCGGCAACACCAATGCGCCCACCATCATGATCGCGGAAAAGGCTGCCGACATCATCGCCGGGCGGCGCGCGTTGGCGACCGCGGCGTGACCGGAGCCGGAGCGCCATTGCGGCTCGCGTGGGATCGCGGCGAGGCAATGGTCACGCCGCTCTCGGCGGCAATCCACCATCTGGCGCTGCGCCTTCCGGACGGGCGACGCATCACGCCGCTGGCCGAGGCTCCGTGGCATGACGACGAGGCAACGGTCGGCGACGTGTCGATCGCGGCGCACCTGCGCCATCTCGGCGGGGAATGGCCTTGCGTACCGTTCGGGCGAACACCGGTCGATCCGGTGACGCATGGCTATGGCACCGATCAGCACTGGACGATCATCGATCGGCATCCCGGTGCGGTGTCCCTTGGCATTGACTACCCGGATGCCCATCCGGTGGCCCGGCTGACGCGCACCATCGCCGGCGTTCCGGGCGAAGCGCGCGTGGTATTCACGCTGACGGTCGAGACGCGCGCAGCATGCCGGTTGCCCGTCGGCCTGCATCCGATCGCCCGCCTGCCGGATGGCGAGATGGCACTGGAGTGCAAGGCCAGCCATGGCGAGACTTTCCCGGTCGTGTTCGAGGATGGCATTTCCCGCCTGGCCGCCGGGAGGCGGTTCGCCGACACCTCATCGCTGCCGCTTGCCGGCGGGGGCTCGATCGCCCTTGGCGAACTGGTGCGCCTGCCGACGGAGGAAGCGGTCCAGTTGTTCGGCGTCGATGGTCATGCGGCGCTGCGCTGCCCGGGGGAGGGCTACAGGCTGATCCTCGACTGGGATGCATCGCATTTCCCGACGCTGCTCCTGTGGCTCTCGGCGGGAGGGCGGACGGCGAAGCCATGGCGCGGCCGCTTCCGCGGGCTTGGAATCGAGCCTCTTGACGCAACGTTCGAAGCGCGCGACGGCTCAGGCGTGATCGCGGGAGGGCGCCAGTTCGCCGCCGGCGAGCGCTGGACCACCAGCTACTCCATCGGCGCGGACGCCGGGTGATGAGGGAACGAACCGCATGAAACGCTCCACCGTCAACGCCATCATCGGCGAGGCCGATGCCTTCATCCGGTCGTTCGGCTACCGTCTGCCGCCGTTCGCCTACTGGACGCCGGACGAGATGGTGCGCCGGCGCGCCGAAATCGGCGGCGTGGTCGATGCCCGGCTCGGCTGGGACATCACCGACTACGGCCAGGGCCGGTTCGACGAACTCGGCCTGTTCCTGTTCACCGTGCGCAATGGCAATGCGGCCGACCTGAAGACCGGCCGCGGCATGCTTTATGCCGAGAAGATCATGATTTCGCGCCGGAACCAGCTGTCGCCGATGCATCGGCATTACCTGAAGGCCGAGGACATCATCAACCGGGGTGGGGGCACGCTGGTGCTGGAGCTGTTCATGCCGGCCGAAGACGGCACGATCGATGATCGCGCCGAGGTGCGCGTGCCCGTCGACGGGGTGATCCGCACGCTGCCGGCGGGCGGGCTGCTCAAGCTCGATCCCGGCGAGAGCGTCACCCTGCTGCCCGGTGTATGGCACGCCTTCTGGGGCGAGGGCGACGACGTGCTCATCGGCGAGGTTTCCACCGTCAACGACGACGTCACCGACAACTGGTTCCGCGAGCCGATCGGCCGGTTTTCCTCAATCGAGGAGGATGTCGCACCCGAGCACCTTCTGGTCTCGGACTATGCCGCGCGCCTTGGCTGAACGTCATGGCGCCAGACACATCGCCATCGCCTCGGCCAGGGTGAGGATGACCGTGCCATAGAGCGCCGGTCCGGGCTCGACCCGGGCGCCTAGCGGATCAAGCACGCCGGTGCGGACGCCCGAGTCGCCGGCGATCACCGCCACCAGCTTGGGGTCGAACTGCGGCTCGGAAAAGACACACCGCGCCCCGGTCTGCTTCACCTTGGCAACAAGCTCGGACAGCCGGGCGGCACCCGGCGCGATTTCCGGATTGACCGTGATCGAACCGGCGGCGGTCAGGCCGAAACGGTTCTCGAAATAGTGGTAGGCATCGTGGAAGACGATGAACGGCTGACCGCGCGACGGCGCCAGCCGCGTCGCCACCTCGGCCTCCAGCGCTGCCAGTTCGTCCTGCAGCGCGGCGGCGTTTCCCGTGTATCGCGTGGCGTTTTCGGGGTCCGCGGCGGCAAGCAGCCGGGCGATTTCGCCGGCCATGATTCCGGCGTTGCGCGGGTCCAGCCAGATATGGGAATCGATCTCGTCCTCGCCGGCATGTGCATCGTCATGTCCGCCCTCGTCGTCATGCCCATGGTCGTCGTGGACATGCGCTTCGAACGCACCCCCCTCGCGCGGAGGGAGCAGGACGAGGCCGGCGGTTTCCGCCAGATCGACCTTGATGGCGCCGGTGGCGAGGCTTTCGAGCGGCTTGTCGAGGAATGTCTCGAGGCCGTGACCGATCCGCAGCACGATGTCGGCCTTTTCCAGCATTGCCGCCTGCGATGGCTTCAACGCGAAATCGTGTGGGGAGGCCGCGCCATCGACGATGAGCGCCGGGGTTCCGACGCCGGCCATGATCCGCGCCGCCAGCGAGTGCAGCGGCTTGATGGACACGACCACATCCGGCACGGCGGCGACAGCAGGGGTGGTGACGAGAAATGCAGCGAGCGCGGTTCGGATCCTGCGGCGAGCCATGGCGAATCTCCTGGGCGTATGTTATACTGTAACAATGTTATGTTATAACGTTCTCTCTTGGGCTGGCAAGTGGCAGGCAGTTTCCGATGGCCGATCCTGAATCCCCGCTGATCCTCCTGTCCGGCGCCGGTGTGAAGCGCGACGGGCGGTGGCTTGTGCGCGGTGTCGATCTGGCGCTTTCGCGAGGCGAGATCGTCACGCTGATCGGGCCGAATGGATCGGGAAAGACGACTACGGCGCGCATGGCGCTGGGCATCCTGGCGCCGGACGAGGGGGCGCGTTCGGCCCGGCCCGGATTGCGGATCGGCTACGTGCCGCAGAAGTTCGCCGTCGATCCGTTCCTGCCGCTGCCGGTGTCACGTTTCATGCGCCTGACGGCGCCCTTGCCCGACGATGCGCTGGGGCAGGCGTTGGAGCGGGCGGGGGTTTCCGGGCTGGCAAGCGCGCAGGTGCGGGATCTTTCCGGTGGCGAGTTCCAGCGCGTGGCGCTGGCGCGCGCCATTGCCTCAAGACCGGACCTGCTCGTGCTCGATGAACCGGTGCAAGGGGTCGATGTTGCCGGCGAAACAGCGCTTTACAGCCTGATTGCGTCGCTGCGCCGGGACCTCGGTTGCGCCGTGCTGCTGGTTTCCCACGACCTGCATTTCGTCATGGCCGCCACCGACCATGTCATCTGCCTCAACGGCCACATCTGTTGCGAAGGCAGCCCGCAGGCCGTCTCGGCAACCGACGCATACCGCCGGCTATTTGGCGAGCGAGGCGCGGGGGTGCTCGCCGTCTATGAGCATCATCACGATCATACGCATCTGCCGGACGGACGGGTACGGCACGCCGATGGTTCGGTGACCGCCCATTGCCACCCCGATGACGGGCATCACCATGGCGAGGCTGGCACGCGCCATGACCACGCAGGGGGAGGGCACAAGGGCGATGCTTGACGATTTCTTCGTGCGCGCGCTGCTTGCCGGCGCCGGGGTCGCGGCAGTGGCCGGCCCGCTCGGGTGCTTCATTGTCTGGCGGCGCGCGGCATTCTTCGGCGACATGCTCGGCCATGCCGCGCTGCTCGGCGTGGCGCTATCGATCCTGCTGCATGTGAGCGTGACCACAGGGGTGTTCGTCATCGCGGTCGCGGCGGCTCTGGCGCTCGTCAGGCTCATGGATGCCGGTGCGCACACGTCCGATACGCTGCTCGGCATCCTGTCGCACGGCTCGCTTGCGCTGGGCCTGCTGGTGCTTTCGGTCGCCGGCGGTGTCCAGGTGGACCTGCAAGGGCTGCTGTTCGGCGACATCCTGGCCGTCGGAACAGGCGATCTGGCGCTCATTTTCGGCGGTGGCGTGGCCGTGCTTTCCGGCCTGGCGCTGTTCTGGCGGACGCTGTTTGCTGCCTCGGTCAGTCCGGAAATCGCGGCGGCGGAAGGCCTGAAGCCGAAACGCGCCGAACTGGCGTTCACGCTCGTTCTTGCCGCCTTTGTCGCGGTGGCGATGAAGATTGTCGGCGCGCTGCTCATCACCGCGCTGATGGTGATGCCGGCGGCCGCCGCACGCCGTTTCGTGTCCGGCCCCGAGGCGATGGCGCTTCTGGCCTCGGTGTTCGGCATCATGGCGTCGGCTGGCGGCCTGTTCGGGTCGTTGCGGTTCGATACGCCGAGCGGTCCGAGCATCGTTGCCGCAGCATTCCTGATCTTTGCCGTATCGATCTCGCCACTGGCGGGATTGCAATCCGCATTTCGTCGAGGGCCACGAGATGAGCCATGACAGCACACACGCCCTGACCCGCAACCAGCAAATGGTTCACTCCGCGCTCTCCGGCGCGGACAAGCCGTTGAGCGCCTACGAGATCCTCGACCGGCTGCGCGCCGACGGATTCCGAGCGCCGCCGCAGGTGTACCGGGCGCTCGACCGGTTGGTGACGCTCGGCCTGGCACACCGGCTGGAAAGCCTCAATGCCTATGTGGCGTGCCGCCATTCCTGCCATGCGGCGCACGAGGATGCGGTGTTCGCCATTTGCGACCGGTGCGGCGAGGTTGCGGAACTCGAGGACAAGCATCTCGCTGCCGATATCGGCGCGCTTGCCGATCGCGCCGGATTTGCGCTGAAGGCTGCGAGCGTGGAGTTGCGCGGCCGCTGCAAGGATTGTCGCGACGCCTGACCGGCGCGCCGATTCCGCCCGGCCTCAGCCGGCGAGGAGCCTCGCCATTCGCAGCACGGCCAATTCATAGCCCTGGATGCCGAAGCCGGCGATCACGCCATCGGCGCGCAGCGACACGTAGGAATGGTGGCGGAACGATTCGCGCTTGTGCACATTGGAAATGTGCACCTCGAGCACCGGGCCCTCGTAGGCATGCAACGCGTCGAGAATGGCAATCGAGGTGTGGGTGAAGGCGCCGGGGTTGATGATGATGCCCGCCGCTTCCGTGCGCGCTTCATGAATCCAGTCGATGATCTGGTGTTCGGCGTTCGATTGCAGGAGCCTGATGGCGATGCCATGCGGTTCGCCGGCCGCGCGGCACCGGGCCTCGACGTCGGCAAGCGTGTCGCGCCCGTAAATCTCCGGCTCGCGCTTGCCAAGCAGGTTCAGGTTCGGACCGTTGAGGACATGAACAGTCTGTGTCACGCCAAACTCCAGGGTGGGCGCGGCGGGGCCTCCTACAAAACCCCGCATCGCGATCCGTTGCATAAGCAACGTCCTACGGCCAGGAGAATATCACCGTGTCACGCGCCCGCTTCTTCCTAGGGTGGGCGATCGGGAATTTCAATCGCAAAAAAGTCAGCCGATCACTTCGAAGCGATCGACATCGACCATGCCGTGGTCGGTGATCTTCAGGTGCGGGATCACCGGCAGCGCAAGGAAGGCCAGTTGCAGGAACGGTTCCTCCAGCGTGACGCCGAGGTCGCGCGCGGCGCGGCGAAGCACGACGAGATCGTCGCGGACCTGCTCGTGGCTTTTCAGGCTCATGAGGCCGGCGACCGGCAGGGCCACCTCTGCCAGGATCGCCCCGTCGGCGGCGACGACGAACCCGCCTTCGATGTCGCGAAGCCGGTTTGCGGCGAGCGCCATGTCGGCGTCGTCGGTTCCGACCACGGCGATGTTGTGGTGGTCGTGGCAAACGGTCGAGGCGATGGCGCCGCGCCGGATCTCGAATCCGCGGACGAAACCGACCGCGATGTTGCCATTCCTGCCATGGCGCTCGGCGACCGCGATCTTGGCGAGGTCGCGGGCCGGGTCAGCCTGCTTGGCGCCGGCGATGACGGGCATCGGTTCGATCAGGTGGCGGGTGATGATCCGGCCGGGCTCGATGCCGATGACATGGGTTTCCTCGGCGTTCGCGGTAGCCCGCAGTTGCGCCGGCGCGATTTCGGCGCGCCGGACCGAGTGGCGCGCCACCGGCGGAATGAGCGCGCGCGCGGCGAAGCGCGCATCATCGACCGGCCGGCCCGCGATCAGCACCAGTTCGGCATGGCAGCCTTCGAGGCTGTCGATGACCGCGAGGTCGGCGCGCCAGCCCGGCGCGACCAGGCCGCGGTCGAGCAGGCCAAAGGCGCGCGCCGCCGAAATGGACGCGGCGCGATAGATCGCCAGAGGTTCGACCCCGCGGGCAATGGCGTGGCGGATCATGTGGTCGAGATGGCCGTGTTCGGCGATGTCGAGCGGATTGCGGTCGTCGGTGCACAGGGCGATGAAGGCCGAATGCCGTTCGGTGATGATCGGGATCAGCGCGTCGAGATCCTTTGACACCGATCCCTCGCGGACCAGCACATGCATGCCCTTGGAGAGCTTCTCCAGCGCCTCGTCTGCAGACGTGGTCTCGTGGTCGGTGCGGATGCCGGCGGCGAGGTAGGCATTGAGGTCCATGCCGCGCAGGAGCGGCGCGTGGCCGTCAATGTGGCCGCCCTGGAACGCCTCGAGCTTGGCCAGGCATGACGGGTCGCCGTTGAGCACGCCCGGATAGTTCATGAATTCGGCCAGGCCGATCACCTTGGGATGGCCGATGAAGGGGCGCAGATCGTCGATCTCGAGCCGGGCGCCGGCAGTCTCCATCGCGGTCGACGGCACGCAGCTCGACAATTGCACGCGCAGGTCGATCACCGTCCGCATCGCCGCATCGAGGAAGTAGCGGATGCCCTCGGCGCCGGCGACGTTGGCGATTTCGTGAGGATCGCAGATGGCGGTTGTGATGCCGCGCGGCGCCACGCAACGGTCGAACTCGAAGGGCGTGACGAGGGAGGATTCCACATGCAGATGCGTGTCGATGAACCCCGGCACGACGATGCGCCCGGCAATGTCGATCTCGCGCTTGCCGGTGTAGCTTGCCGTGGTGCCGACGATGCGATCGCCGCTGATGGCGATGTCGCCCGCCACCAGCGCTCCGGTGACCAGGTCGAAGAATTGTCCGCCCTTCAGCACGAGATCGGCGGGTTCGCCGCCACGCCCGGAGGCGATGGCCTGTCTCAATCCGGTGGTGTCCATCGCCGCACCATGCCTACGCGCCGCGCGGCTGTCCAGTTGGTCGGCGGGCAGTTGGCGGCGGCGGAAAACCGTGGCACTGGTTCGATCATGACCGGTTCCCGAACCCGCCCTGTCTTCAGGCCCGACCGGCGCCCGGCCGATGCCGCCGCGCGCGCCTGAAACGATGGATGCCGCGATGCAAGGCTGGCGCATCCGCGTGCGCGGACTGGTCCAGGGGGTCGGGTTTCGACCGCACGTGTGGCGCATCGCCCGGGACGAGGCCATTGCCGGCGAAGTCGTCAATGACGGGGAGGGTGTGGCCATCACCGCCTATGGCGCGGCCGGCAATCTCGAACGGTTCATCGACCGTCTTGTCGCAGAGGCGCCGCCGCTGTCGCGGATCGACGCGATCGAACGTCAGGCGATCGCGCCGCCGCCCGTGCGTCCCGATGGTTTTGGAATTGGTCGCAGCATCCCGGGCAAGGTCGCTACCGGAGTGGTGCCCGATGCGGCGACCTGTCCGGCATGCAAGGCCGATATCGACGACCCGGCGAACCGGCGGTTCGGCTACGCGTTCACCAACTGCACCCATTGCGGTCCGCGCCTGTCGATCGTGCGCGCCATACCCTACGACCGCACCAACACGTCGATGCAGGCGTTCCCGATGTGCCATGCGTGCGAGGCGGAATATGGCGATCCCGCCGACCGGCGCTTCCATGCCCAGCCGAATGCCTGTCCGCGCTGCGGGCCACGCCTGTGGATCGAACCGGTGGCAGCGGCGGATGGCGACGATCCTGTCGCCGGCGCGGCGGCGATGCTGCGTGCCGGCCGCATCGTTGCGATCAAGGGCATTGGCGGCTTTCATCTCGCCTGCGATGCCATGAACGAGGAAGCGGTCGCGCGCCTGCGCCGTCGCAAGCGACGCTACGCCAAGCCCTTCGCGGTGATGTTCCGGGATATCGAGGGGCTTCGCCGCCATTGCCGCGCCGGCGCGGACGAGGAGGGGTGGCTGGCGTCGCACGCCGCGCCCATCGTGCTGGTCGAGGGCCGGGGGCTGGCGCCTTCGGTGGCGCCGGGACAGGACCGGATCGGTGCGATGCTGCCCTACACGCCGCTCCATCACATGCTGTTGGCCGCGTGCTCCGGCCCGCTGGTGATGACGTCGGGAAACACTTCGGAAGAGCCGCAGGCGATCGGAAACGACGAGGCGCGGCAACGGCTTGCCGGCATCGCGGACGCCTGGCTGATGCACGACCGCGACATCGTCAACCGGCTGGACGATTCCGTCGTCCGGATCGACGCGGCCGGCCCGCAAGTGATCCGACGCGCGCGCGGGCTGGCGCCCGAACCACGACCGACGCCGGCGGGATTTGCGTCCGACGCCGCGGTGCTGGCCATGGGCGGCGAACTGAAGGCGGCATTCTGCCTGCTCGGCCACGGGCGCATGATCCTGTCTCAACACATGGGCGATCTGGAGGAGGCATCCACGCACGCGGATTACCGCCGCAACCTCGACCTCTACCGCGCCATCTTCGATTTCCACCCGCGGCGGATCGCCGTTGACCGGCATCCGGCCTACCTGTCGACGCAATGGGGCCGGACGTTCGCCGAAAGCGAGGGGATCCCGCTGGTCGCGGTCCAGCATCATCACGCGCACCTTGCCGCCTGCCTGGGGGAACATGGCGTGCCACGCCATGACGACCAAGCGCTCGGCATCGTGCTCGACGGACTGGGCGCCGGCGACGATGGCACCGTCTGGGGAGGCGAATTCCTCGCCGGCGGCTATGCAGGGTTCGAGCGCGCCGGGCACTTCCGGCCGGTAGCGCTTCCCGGTGGCGCGGCGGCGATCCGCGAGCCCTGGCGCAATCTTGCCGCGCATCTTCATGC
>WPCI01446310.1_pt1 | contig 42766 bp, 40 predicted proteins | sample 5399871 | NCBI WGS metagenome assembly WPCI01 (sample SAMN12869469, study PRJNA574797) | sludge metagenome | isolation source: wastewater treatment of pH7 | place: China:Beijing | collected 2019-05-20 | reverse complement strand
AACCGGAGCTTCTTCACCCGGCATACCGGGCAGACTTGAACGCGGTACGTCAGCCTTGACCTGTCCGAATTCGCCCCGGGCGACGCGCGCAGCCGTGATGGGAGAAATTTCGGAGAGGCGACGCCCCTGCCCGCGCACCCGCAGGACACGCGGCACTGATTCTTCGAGTTCCACTCCCCCGGCGGTGAGGGCAGGGTTGGCAGCGGAGTTCGATTCGGCAAAGACACCCGTGGGTGGCTTCTGTCCGATGTGGCGACCGATCTGCGTGTACGCCTCCATCTTGGCATCCACGAGCTCGGGCTGGGTGAACTTCTTGCGAGTGCGTTCACGGTGAGTGAGAGTCATGGCTCCAAGAGCTGCCACGATGAGGAGTGTTCCGGTCAGTTCCATGGCCAGGACGTGGTTGCCGAAGATGGTCGCGGCGATCGCTTCCGGATTGGAGGGTTGGTTCGCCCCTTCCATTCCGACGACGTCCGGCGTAGCGGCACCCAGGATCGCACCGCCAAGGATCACGGCAAAGCCAAGTCCTCCCAGAACGGCAACCGGGCGCTGAATGCGCAGTGTCTCGTGGGTGGTATCCGAAGAATCCACACCGATCATCATCAGCACGAAGAGGAACATCATGAGGATGGCACCCGTGTAGACGGCAACCTGCACGACTCCCATGAAGGGGGCCTCCAGCATGGTGTACAGGAACGCGAGACACACCATGTTCGCTATCACACACGCCGCCGAGTACACGGCACGCCGGCTGATCAGCAGGCCGTAAACGGCCAGCGTGATCATGACGGCGGCAATGGCGAAAAAGAGCACCGTCTCCCATGTGGAGATTTCTAGAGCTGTGGTCGAGCTCGGCATCACTTGCTCCCCTCGGGCTGTGCGGTGGACAAGGTCGGATCGTCAGGGCGACGCTCGCGTACCCAATCGATCTGCTCCTGGGTCGGACCGGTAACTTCCCCGCGGTAGTAATCCGCATCGGTTGTTCCCTCGACCATGGGATGAGGTGCAGCAAGCATCTTCGACCCCATGGGAGCCAACAGGTCCTGCTTCTCGTAAATGAGACCCTCGCGAGTGGGACCGGCCAACTCATACTCGTTCGTCATGGTCAGAGCGCGAGTCGGACATGCCTGAATGCAGTAGCCGCAGAAGATGCAGCGCAAATAGTTGATCTGGTAGACCTTGCCGAAGCGCTCCCCCGGAGAATACTGCTGCTCAGGTGAGTTCGCTCCCGCCTCGACGTAGATGGCATCTGCTGGGCACGCCCAGGCGCACAGCTCGCAACCAATGCAACGCTCCAGACCATCCGGGTAACGATTGAGTTGGTGACGCCCATGGTATCGCGGCTGAGTGGGCACCTTCTGCTCCGGGTACTGCTCGGTCACGGCCGGGCGGAACATCGAAGAGATGGTCACGCCGAAGCCTGCAACCGGGGCGAAGAACTGCCCAACGGCACCCTTGCGCGCCGGTCCCCATAGCGAGGGGTCGGGATCAGTGAACTGAGGCTCCTTGGAGTTGTCCACTTCGTGGGACTGATTCTCAGACAAGGTCACCCTCCTGACTACTGCTTGGTGTGGCGTCCCGGCGCGCGGCGCGCGGAGACGGTGGAAGTGACTGGCCGGGCAGCGGCGGAACCGGGAACCCGCCAGCCATCGCATCGAATTCTTCTTCCGGTCTGACGAATCCCTCGTCGCCGACACGACCGCCATCCACGTCCTTCTTGCCGCCAAAGATCCAGATGAGGATGATTGCGAACAGGAAGACCGCCGCGATGCCCAAGAGCAACCCACGGCGCGAGATGTCGGTGAAGGTTGAGACTCCCTGAATAACAGTCACGCACACGAGCCAACCGAGCGCGACCGGGATGAGGACCTTCCACCCCAACTTCATGAAGTGGTCGTAACGCATGCGCAGCAGCGTGCCTCGCACCCAGACCATGAAGAACATGAACATCCATGTCTTGATGAAGAACCACAACATCGGGATCCAGCCCTGGTTCGGATCCCCGCCCCACAGAGAGAAGATTCCGGTCATGACCGGTCCGGCCCGCCAGCCACCGAGGAACACCGTGGTAGCGATCATCGACACGTTGAGCATGTTGACGTACTCGGACAGGTAGAACCACGCGAACTTCATCGAGGAGTACTCGGTGGTGTGGCCGGCCACCAGCTCACCCTCGGCCTCGGGAAGGTCGAAGGGTAGTCGATTGGTCTCACCGAACATGGAAACAAGGAACACCGCGAACGCCGGGAAGAGCGTGATCACATTCCACATTCCCGCTTGTGCTTCGACGATGCCGGATGTGGACATGGTCCCCGAGTAGAGGAAGACCGTCACGAGGGAGAGGCCGAGCGCCAGCTCGTAGGAGATCATCTGTGTTGCTGAACGCACCGATCCGTACAGCGGCAGGGTCGAGCGGGAGGACCAACCGCCAAAGACGAGTCCGTACTCGCCCAGCGCCGCAACCGCGAGCACGAAGAGCATGGCGACCGGCGAATCAGCCAGCTGCAATGGCGTGTCACGCCCGAGGATTGAGACGTTCGGTCCCATCGGGATGACCGCCATGACCGTGAACGCACATGCCGCGGCAATCACCGGCGACAAGAAGTACATGACCTTGTCTGCACCCGCCAGCCAGAAGTCCTCCTTGATGAGAAGCTTCATCGCGTCGGCGAACGCCTGACCGAAACCGAGTGGACCGACTCGGTTTGGTCCGAGTCGGGTCTGCATACGACCCAATCCGCGACGCTCGACCCACAGGGCGAGAATCACGGAGAGGATCAGGTAGACGAGGATGAAGACGGCCTTGAGTATCCAAAGCCACCATGTATCGTCGGAAAAATCTGCCGCTTGAGCGGCTGCCATAATGGTCGGACTCACTTGGTCACCTCCGAAGGAGTCGCACGCAGTGATACCGGGTCACCGACATCAGCGCCGAGGGCTGTGATTGAACATCCCACCGAATTCTGCGGAACCCAGACGACGCCGTCAGGCATTGGCTGAATCACGGCATCGAGGGTCAAGTCTCCAGAAGGTCCGGTCAACGTGAGCAGGGCCCCGTCCTTGATTCCCACGGCCTCGGCGGTGGCATCGGACAGGACCGCCACAGGCTTGCGGGCCGTTCCGGCAAGATGCGGTTCGAATGCCTGCAACGAACCGGCGCCCAACATGAGGTTCCAGCTCGCCAGAAGTGCCTGACCCGTCTGTATCTTCGGTGCAACCTTCGCGGTCGCGTTGGGAGCAGCAACTCGACTGCCGTCCCACGCGTGGAACTCGGAGATCTCACGTACTGCATCCTGCAATGTCGCCAGTCCCAGATCCACGCCCATTTCGACGGCGAGATCGTTGAGCACGATGCGGTCCGGACGTTGTACGGAGGTCAGGACCTGACCGAAAGGCCGAATCCGTCCTTCCCAGTTGACGAAGGAGCCTCCCTTTTCGCTCGGCGGAGCAACGGGGAGAACGACGTCGGCGAGTTCCGCCACTTCGCCAGCGCGAACCTCCAGCTGGACCACGAAGTCGGCCGATGAGATTGCGGATTGCGCGCCACCGGGAAGATCGGCGAGTTCGATCCCTGCAAGAAGCAAACCGCCAAGAGATCCGTCCGCCACAGCATCAAGGATCTGCCGCGTGTTTCGCCCGGGTTGCGCGGGTAGCGACTGGGCACCCCACACCGCAGCGGCGTCCACTCGAGCGCCGGAATCGGCAACCGGGCGGCCTCCAGGAAGTAAATGGCCAACCACTCCCATGTCGAGCGCACCCCGGTCGCCTGCGCGACGCGGTACCCAAGCCAGGCGAGCACCCGTCCGCTCGGCGAGGCGAAGTGCAGCCGACAGGGCCCCGGGGACTTGGGCAGTGCGTTCTCCAACAAGAATCACACCGCCAGCCGCCAGACCGTCGTACGTGGGATCACCTGCGGCAAGAGTATCGAGGATCTCGGCTTCGCTACCGGGTGTGGCAGCAATGAAGCGCGCACCCATCTTCGAGGTGCCGCCCGTGGCGTAGGCAGAAATGACCGACACGGAGACGGTCTTTGCCAAATATCCCTTGCGCAGTCGCAGGAACACGGTGCCGCACTCTTCTTCGGCTTCGAAACCAACGGTCAGGACCTGACCCGCAGTCTCGAGATCCGTGTAGGTCACTCCAAGACCGGTACCCGCCACCGCGGAGCCGAGGAAGGCATCCTCTTCCTCGGTGCTCGTTCGGGTCCGGAAATCGATGTCGTTGGTTCCGAGCGCCAGTCGGGTGAACTTGGAGTATGCGTAGGCGTCTTCCATGGTCAGGCGACCGCCCGCGAGAACGCCGACTCCCTTGGCCCTTGCGGCCAACAGACCACGCGCTGCGACATCGAGCGCGTCGGGCCACGAGGTCGGAACAAGGTTACCGCGCGCATCGCGTACCAGTGGATTGGTGATGCGGTCGGGGCCGTCCTGCCAACGGAACGCGAAACGATCCTTGTCCGTGATCCATTCCTCGTTCACCTGCGCATCTTCCCCGGACAGGCGTCGCATGACCTCGCCACGGCGGTAATCGATGCGAATGGCTGAACCCGAGGCGTCGTGCTCGGCAATGCTCGGCACGGAGACCAGATCGAAGGGGCGCGAACGGAAGCGATAGGAGGCGCTGGTGAGCGCGCCCACAGGACAGATCTGAATGATGTTGCCCGAGAAGTAGGAACTGAAGGGACGCCCGGAGGCGTCTTCCTCGGAATCCGCGATCGGACCGGCGGAGAAACCGCTCGCCTTGCCGGGAGTGCCGAAAGGACCCACGTAGTCCGCGGGAACGACATCCGGGTGGGTGCCACCGTCGTCGGCAAAACCGAGAACGGAAGCATCGAAGTTACCGACCTGGGAACCGTTGAGGGCATGAACGTCATATCCCGGTGTTCCACCACCGCGGCCCTGCAGTTGGATGAACTTGTCACCGGTGATCTGGGACTGGAAACGGGTACAACGCTGGCACAGAATGCAGCGGTCGCGGTCCAGCAGGATCTGCGAAGAAACCTGAATGGGTTTGGGGTAGGTGCGCTTGACATCGATGAAACGCGAGGTCGAACGACCGTCCGACATCGCCTGATTCTGCAGGGGGCACTCGCCGCCCTTGTCGCAGATCGGGCAATCCATCGGGTGGTTGATCAGCAGGAACTCCATGATTCCATGCTGGGCCTTGCGCGCGACCTCGGAGGTGCGCTGCGTGTAGACCTCCATGCCCGGGCTCACGGCCTCCGCACAGGAAGCCGCGGGCTTCGGCATCTTGGCCAGGGTTCCGTCGCGTCCCGGACGCGCCACTTCGACCAAGCACTGGCGGCATGCGCCGGCGGGCTTGAGAAGGGGATGATCGCAGAAGCGCGGGATTCGCACGCCAATCTTCTCGGCGGCGCGGATGATCATCGTCCCCTTGGGGACCGATACGTCCTTGCCGTCGATCTTGAGGGTTACGAGCTCTACGGTCTCGTTCGCACTCATCGAACACCCACCTCGCTGAACAGGGTCGTCTTTTCGTAGGGGAACAGCTCGCGGGCCGGCGTATGGTATCCGGCCTCGAACTCGTCCCTGAACAGCTCGATACCCGATTTGATCGGGGTCGCTGCTGCATCACCCAGGGCGCAGAAGGAACGGCCCTGAATGTTGTTGGCGATTTCGTACAGCAGATCGACATCGCCCGGCTGGCCCTTGCCAGCTTCCAGGCGATGCATGATCTGGCGCATCCAGTAGGTGCCCTCGCGGCACGGAGTGCACTTTCCACACGATTCGTGCTGGTAGAAATCGGTCCAACGCGAAATCACACGCACCACCGAGACGGTATCGTCGAACATCATGATCGCTCGGGTTGCCAGCATGGAGCCCGCTTCGCGCACCGAGTTGTAGTCCAATGGCACGTCGAGGTGATCAGGGGTGAACAGTGGAGCGGAGGAACCTCCCACGGCCCAGAACTTGAGCTCGTGTCCCTGGCGAATGCCACCTGCCAGATCGAGAAGCTGGCCTCCGGTAATACCCAACGGAGCCTCGTACTGCCCGGGCTGCCTCACGTGACCGGACAGTGAGAAGAAGCCGTGTCCCTTCGCCGAATCGGTACCCATCGCCTGGAACCATTCGACACCGTTGCGCACGATGCCGGGAACCGAGGCGATGGTCTCGACGTTGTTGATGACCGTGGGGCGGGCATAGAGGCCTTCCGCAGCCGGGAAAGGTGGCTTCAAACGCGGCTGGCCGCGACGTCCTTCGAGGGAGTCGAGCAGGGCCGTCTCCTCGCCGCAGATGTATGCGCCGGCGCCGGCGTGGACGGTGATGTCCAGATCGTAGTCGCCTTTTGGCCCGAGTCCCTTGCCGAGAATGCCTGCCTCGCGTGCCTCGCGAACCGCGGCCAGCAGACGGCGATAGACATGCACGACCTCGCCACGCAGGTAAACGAATCCATGGTGACCGCCCACGGCGAGCAGACAAATGGCCATGCCCTCGATGAGGGAGTGCGGATTGCCCATGAGAGCCGGGATGTCCTTGCAGGTTCCCGGCTCGGACTCATCGGCGTTGACCACGAGATAACGGGGGCCGCCATCAGGCGCAGGAAGGAAGGACCACTTCAGTCCCGTCGGGAAGCCCGCGCCACCGCGTCCGGCAAGGCCCGAATCCTTGATGAGCTGAGTGAGCTCACCATCGCCATAGCTCCATGCCTTGGCAAGGCCCTCGTAGCCGCCAGCGGCCCTGTACGTTGACAGCGTCCACGAACGGTCCTTGTCCCAGACGTTCGAAATGACCGGGGAAAGAACACCCGGTGCTGAAAATTCGCTCACTTCGCCTGCCCTCCAATCGTTTGCGGAGCAGTCCAGTTCTTCTCGCGCGCGATCTTCAGACCTGCGAGAGAAGCGGAGCCGGCTCCCGGCCCCTCATCAACGTGGCCATCCTCAAAACCGGCGAGAACTCGCTCAATGTCCTTGAAGCTGTGGACCTTGTCCGCGCCGCGGGTGGGATGAACATCCTTGCCCTCCCGGATGTCCTCGACGATCCGGAGCGCACTGGAAGGGGTCTGGTTGTCGAAGAACTCCCAGTTCACCATCACCACGGGGGCGTAATCGCACCCGGCATTGCACTCGAGAGCCTCGAGGGTGATTTTGCCATCTTCGGTGGTTTCGTCAGTACCGATGCCCAAGTGATCGCTCAGCGTCTCCCAGATGACATCGCCGCCCATGACCGCGCACAGCGCGTTGGTGCACACACCCACGTTGTACTCGCCATTGGGGTGGCGGCGGTACTGGCTGTAGAACGTGGCGACAGCCGAAACCTCCGCGCGGGTCAAACCCAGAATGTCCGCGGACAGAACGATGCCACGCGGGGAGACGAAGCTCTCCTCCGATTGGATCAGATGCAAAATCGGCATGATGGCCGATCGCGAATCGGGATAACGAGCGATGATTTCCGCGGCATCCGCACGCAGGCGGGCTTCGACTTCAGGCTCAAAATTGCGTGCCATCAGCGATCAACACCTCCCATAACAGGGTCGATAGAGGCAAGGCACACGATGGCGTCGGCCAGCAGACCGCCCTCGGCCATCATTGAGAGGCCTTGCAGGTTGCGGAAACCCGGGTCGGAGACGTGGGCCCGAAATGGACGGGTGCCGCCGTCGGACACGAGGTGGCAGCCCCATGTGCCCTTGGCGTGCTCGATGAGTGTGTAGCTCTGCCCCGCAGGAACGCTGAAGCCCTCGGTCACCAGTTTGAAATGATGAATGAGCGACTCCATGGACTGGGTCATGATATTGCGCACGTGCTCGGGGGACGTGCCCTGACCGTCCGTGCTGATCGACATTTGAGCTGGCCAGGCGATGGACTTGTCCGCGACCATGACGGGATCGCCCTCGGACGCATCCAGACGGTCAAGCACCTGATAGATGATCCGCAGCGACTGGTGACATTCCTGAACGCGAAGGTAGGTGCGGTTGTAGGCATCCGACTTGTCGGTCACTGGCACGTCGAACTCGTACTCCTCGTAGCCGCAGTAGGGCTGCGTCTTGCGCAGGTCCCACGGCAGCCCCGCGGCACGCAGGCCCGGGCCGGTCTGACCGAGAGCGAGAAGTGCCGGAAGCGAGAGTACGCCGACGTTCTTGAAACGGGCTTTGAAGATGGGGTTCTCGCCCACCAGGTCCCACATCTCGAGCATCGACTGACGCACGTTGGGCAGAACCTCGCGGCAGTAGTCCGTGGTGCCCGGAGGGATGTCCTCGGCCACGCCACCGGGACGAATGTACTCGTTGTTCATTCGCAAGCCGGAGATGCGCTCGATGATGCGCAGCAGATCCTCACGGCCACGGAAGCCGAGGGTCATCATCGTGGTGGCACCCAACTCGTTGAGCGCCGAGCCGAAGGCGATGAGGTGGGAGGCAATACGCGACAGCTCCATCATGAGCACGCGGATCTGTTGGGCGCGACGCGGAATCTGGTCCTCGATACCGAGCAGCGTCTCAATGCCCATGCAGTAGCCGACTTCCTGGAAGAAGCAGGCTGTGTAATCCATACGGGTGACGAAAGTGACGCCTTGCGTCCAGGTTCGGTACTCCATGTTTTTCTCGATACCGGTGTGCAGGAATCCCGTGGCTCCACGCACCTCCCGGACGTATTCGCCGTCGAGCTCGAAAAGAAGACGGTAGACGCCGTGCGTGGAAGGGTGCACGGGACCAAGGTTGACGACGATGCGCTCCTCGGCCAGCTGTGCAGCCTCGGCGGAGAGGTCCGACCAGTCCCCGCCCTCGGCAGAGAAGCTGGGCAGGCCGTCGAGATCGGCTTCCGTGGCGCCATTCGTGGCATGGAAAGTCTGCGATGCCATCAGTTGTACTCCCTCCGAGTGTCCGGCGGCGGAATGACCGCTCCCTTGTATTCCACGGGGATACCACCCAGGGGGTAATCCTTGCGCTGTGGGTGACCGATCCAATCGTCCGGCATGGCCGTACGGGTCAAGCCCGGGTGGTTGTCGAAGATGATCCCCATCAGGTCCCACGCCTCGCGCTCGGGCCAGTCGTTGCCCGGGTAGATCGAGACAATTGAGGGGATGTGCGGATCCTCGTCCGGACACGTCACTTCCAGGGACACAAGCCTGTTGTGCGTGATGGAGAAGAGCGGATAGTAGGCGTGCAACTCGCGACCCGCATCGGCCGGGTAGTTGACGGCCGAGACTCCCAGACACATCTCGAATCGCAGGTCCTGATCGTCACGCAGATAACGCGCGGCACGCTCGATGTGCTCGCGCGCGATGAAGATGACCAGTTGACCGTTTTCGACGACGACCTTTTCGATCGCCTCGTTCTCCGAGATTCCGTCCGCTTCGAAGAGCTCGATGAGGATGTCGACGACTTCATCGAACCAGCCGCCGTAAGGTCGCGAGGCGGGCTGCGCCATGATCTCGGTTTTGACAAGACCGGAGAAACCAGAGGTGTCACCAGAACCCTTGACTCCCCACATTCCCTTGACCTGCCGGAGAACCGAAGGGTCGGGGTGGGCGGTGGGTGTCAGCGCACCCTCGTTGATCTCACTCACGCGAGCAGCCCCTTCAACTCGTGGATCGGCGTGGCTGACAGTGCTGCGGCCTCGGCGGCCTGGGCGGCGGCCACGCGCGCCTTCTTGGTTAGCTTGTGATTTTCCTTGACCTGCTTGCGCAGCTCCAAAATCGAGTGGATCAGCATCTCCGGGCGCGGCGGGCAGCCGGGCAAGTAGATGTCCACGGGAACAATGTGGTCCGCACCCTGCACGATGGCGTAGTTGTTGAACATGCCGCCGGACGAGGCGCAGACGCCCATGGAAATGACCCACTTGGGATCGGCCATCTGGTCGTAGATGTCACGCACGACCGGCGCCATCTTCTGGCTCACTCGACCGGAGATGATCAACATATCCGCCTGGCGAGGCGAGGCACGGAATACCTCCATGCCGAAACGCGACGCATCAAAACGTGGAGTACCGAAGGCCATCATCTCGATGGCGCAGCAAGCCAGACCCATGGTCACCGGCCATTCCGAGCTGCTCAGCGACCAGTTGACAACCGATTCCACGGAGGTCAGGAAAATTCCCTGTGATCCATTATCCTGGTGTGCCATACGTACCTCCTCAGTCCCATTCCAAGCCACCGCGGCGCCACTCATAAACGAATGGCACCGTGATGAGGAAAATAAACGCGAGCATGGCGACCATCCCGAACAGGCCGAGCGTCTCGAAGGACACCGCCCACGGGTAGAGGAATACCACCTCGATATCAAAAATGATGAAGGTCATGGCGGTCAGGTAGTACTTGACCGGGAAGCGTCCGGCTCCACCTGCACTCGGCGTAGCCTCCACGCCACACTCGTAGTTCTCAAGTTTGACGCGGTTGTACCTGTTCGGACTGAGAATCGCACTCAGCACCAGACCACCGACAGCCAGAACCAGTGCGGCAACAATCATCACCAGCAACGGAGCGTATGCATTCACCGGGTCTCCACCTGCTCTCTTACCTTCTGAATTTGCCGAATTCCATGGAATTCCGGACTGGAAACGCGTGCGGTGCGAGCACCGTCACTTTTTATCTTGTCACATTTCACGCTTTGGGAACCGCCTTTGCCAATGCCGCAATCAAGCGATCCATCCAGTCCCCACCGCTGCGGTCATAGCAATCGGACAACAGCTTCATGACCAGCCGCATGAGCACCGGGCGAGGCAGACCATATTTGACACACAGATGCATGATCTCCGGGCGCTCTATCAACGCGGCGAAAACCCGACCAAGCGAGTAGTAGCCCCCCAGCTCCTCCTTCATCGCCTTTGGATACAGCGACAACGCCGCTTCCTGTGCGACAACCGTGGGGCGGGCAACTGCCTGCGCAATGGCATCGGCCGCCAGACGGCCGGACTGCAGAGCATAGGCGATGCCCTCGCCGTTGAATGGAGAGACCATCCCCCCGGCGTCGCCCACGAGGAAGAGTCCATCCGCATAGTGGGGCTTGCGATTGAAAGCCATGGGCAGCGCGGCGCCACGCAATGTGCCGCGCTGGTTCTCCTCGGTGAATCCCCACTCCGGAGGCACATTCTTCATCCAATTGGCGAACATGCGACGATAATCCAGGCCAGAGGGTGTGGCGGTCGAGGAGAGCGAGCCGAGGCCCACGTTCACCAAGCCGTCTCCCACACAAAAGATCCAGCCGTATCCCGGCATGAGGTCGGATTCGCCCGGCGCTCCCTCCCACAGCTCGAGATGAGACTCCATCATCGTGTCCAGTGCGCGCGGCGATTCGAAGTACACCCTGTGGGCCACTCCCATCGGTCGCTTGACATCCTTCTGACGCCCCACAGAGGTGGCCAGACGTGCTGACACCCCGCCTGCATCAACAATGTACCGGGCCGTGTAGCTGTGGATCTCCTTGCTGCCCGCCCGCCTGGCCGTGACGCCAATGATCCGTCCGGTACGAGAGTGTCTGATCGCACCCGTAACCGTGACTCCCTCTTCGAGTCGCGCACCGTTGCGCTGGGCATGGCGGATGAGGGCTTCGTCCAACACCATTCGCGGGGCAGCAAGTCCAAAATTGGGCATGCTGGCCAACTCGGGCCAAGGAACTTCGATGCAGTGCCCTCCACCGTAGGTCCGCAGTCCGTGATTTCGCGTCCACCCGCTGGTGTCCACTCCCATTCGCAGGAGTTCAGCAACCGCACGCGGAGTCAGTCCATCTCCACAGATTTTGTCGCGAGGGAACGTGGCTTTCTCCAGAACGAGAACATCCAAGCCTGTGAGTGCGAGATAGTGAGCCACCGAAGCGCCCGCTGGTCCTGCACCGACGACGATGACGTCAGCATTGCGCGCCATCTCGCCTCCATTCCAAGCTCAGATTTCGTCGTCCTTTGACATACCAAAACATCCTACGTCTCGTGAGCGAGGGAAACGAAACGAAACGAGGGTTCTTTTCGCAAGTCTTTCCTTGCGAAATAGCCAAATTGGCGCCATCGGGCGACAACCGACGAGGGGCAAAATTGCCGAATGCCAACCCCTTGGCGAGATTCACTCACACTGTGAGACGGAGAGTGATCTTGGCCTCTTGATCGACCGAAGGAGAAGCCCGCACTTCGCTCATGCAGGACGGGTGGCGCGATGCAATGCCACGATCCCTCCGGCGAGGTTGCGATAGGCGACGTCGCGCCACCCGGCACGTTGGATCTGGGCGGCGAGTTCTTCCTGCGCAGGCCAGTCGACTATCGACTCCGTGAGATAGTCATAGGCGACGTCGTCGGAGGAGAACAGCTGACTGAGAGTCGGCAACATGGTGCCGAGGTAGAAGTAATAGAGCGAGCGGAACGGCGCCCACGTGGGACGCGAAAACTCGGCAATGACGAGGCGCCCACCCGGCTTGGTGACACGCAGCATCTCCCGCATGGCGAGCTGCGGGTCATGAACATTTCGCAGCCCGTAGGAGATTGTTGTCACGTCAAAGGTCTCGTCGGCGAAAGGCAGTGCCATGGCATCGCCCGCCACGAAATCAAGTTCCGGATGGCGGCGTTTGCCCTCTGCCAGCATTCCCTGCGAAAAATCACAGGCGACGACGTCGGCGCCCTTGGCTGCGTATGTCGCTGCCGAGGTCCCTGTACCTGCCGCGAGATCGAGCACCTTGAGCCCCGGACTGGCTCCAATTGCCACACTCACGGCCTCGCGCCACACCCGAACCTGCCCAATTGTCATGAGATCGTTCATGATGTCGTAGCGGGCTGCGACTTCGTCGAACATTCCCGCGACGTCGGATGGTTTCTTCTTCAATGTGGCGCGCCTATTCATACGCTGTATTCAACCACGCCCGTGCTGCCACGCCTATTCGTTCACCACTCAAATCTGATTCACCCGTGGCATAGAGTAATGGTACGAAATCGTTCTAAGGAGAGTTCCATGAGCTGGCAACCAACGATGTACATACCTCGCAACAGCCGCATGTCGGGACGGACATGGCTCATATCGGTGCTCGCACCTCTCGTGGCTCTTCTCGTGGCCTATCTCGTCGCACTCGTCTCCCTCCTCGCCGCACCAAGCGGCCAAGAACTCTTGGAGGCCTCAGGCGAACCGATGGGAGGGACTGCCTTCCCGTCGGACATCTCCGACATGGTCGACGGCGTTCCCAATACGCCACTGATCGCCCTCATCCTGTTGACCATGGGACTGATTGCCCCCGCCAAGGCAACCGTCTCGGTCATCACCGAATTCGGATTCCCACTTCCAATCCAGATGTCAGTTCTCGCCGTCCCCCTGACACTTACGGTGCTCATGGGAATCGTCGTCTTCGTCATGCATCGGCGCAATTGCCGCAGGGTGTCCCAGTCTCCGTTGTTGCTCTGGCTCCCAGCAGTGATCTCAGCTCTCGTCCTCGCGGGCGCGGCGTTGATTCTCGTTCAATTCACCAGCACCCGAATCACACTCAACCTGCCCGAGGAAGCAGGCGTATCCGAGATCTACGGGATCAACATGACCTCCCAGCTCGACATCGTGTGGCTTGTACCCGCCGCCTTGGCCATCGGCTTGATCGCCACGTTACTGGGACGCCTGAATGCCATCCCCGCTCGCAGAAACACCTATACCTCCACGTCCCTGCCGAACCACACTCCTTCCATTGCACACGCCCTGCGCGTGAGCTTCGGAGTCTTGTTGTTCTCCGTCCTGGCCACGGGTATCTACATGACCATCTACGCCCTGGTGAAAATGGAGGACGGCGTGCCCCTGAGGATTGCCTTCTATGCGCTGCCCTACCTGATCAATCTCGGCCTGGTCACCACACTGAGCTCTCTCGGCGGTTTCGGGGTCATGACAATGCACGCTCCGGGCGAGCTTGCCGCAAGTGACCCGACAGGCCTGTCAGGCTACGAGAAGGTCCGGGAACAGATCTTTCAGGATGCTCCCTGGACCGTCTGGATCATGGCGGTGTTCGTAGTTCTCGCGATTGTCGTCGGGGGCATCTACTGGGCTCGAAGCCGCGATCCACGCCGCGAGCGCGGTTTCGTGTCCTGGATCGTCCTCCCCCTGTCCTTCACCCTGATGGGGACGGTCGCAATCGCGCTCAACATGTTGATGTTCTCCGGTTCCATGCTGGGCGAGCAGATGGATCTGACAATGAGAATGTCCTGGCTCAATGTCGCTTGGTTCGTCGCCATGGGTGTGGCCATGGAGATCGTCGCACGCATCTTCCGGCCGAAGTCCACAGTGCTGCAGGATCCGCCACGCCACCCCGGCCCCCCACCTGTTGCCGGGCATCCCTCACCCGGCGTTGCCCACCCTTCGCCCGGTGTTGGCCACCCGGCACAAGGAATGCCTTACGGAGCACCATTCGCGGGAAATCAGGGCTCCGCCCATGCCGGAACGGCCCAGATGCAGGCTCCCGCTGCACCTTCCCAGAACCCGACACCTGCCAGCTCTTCTCAAGCACTCGCACCCGAGAACGTCGCCCGAACCGAGAGCCAGGTCTTGCCGGACCAGAACACCACGCAGGTGATTCGAGGCGACAACCCCACCCAGACCTTCCCGACCCAGAACAGTGAGACCGAAACCCACAATGACTGAACTTCCCACACTTCCCGAGTCCGTGTCCGATCTTTTCGATCCGGAGGTCTGGCGCGACATTGAAGGTTTCGATTTCGGTGACATCACGTATCACCGTGGTGTCACCCGTGTGAGGGACCAGTCCGGCGCAGTGATCGAGGTTCGCGACGCTCCCGTGGTACGTGTGGCAATCAATCGACCCGAAGTGCGCAATGCCTTCCGCCCCGAGACGGTCGACGAGTTGTATCGCGCTCTCGACCACGCGCGACTGACGGGCGATGTCGGTTCCGTGATCCTGACTGGAAACGGCCCCTCACCCAAGGACGGCGGTTGGGCCTTCTGCTCGGGCGGGGACCAACGCGTTCGCGGCCGAGATGGCTACCGCTACTTTCGCGAGGGACAACCCGATCCCGTCCGTGCCGGGCGATTGCACATCCTGGAGGTTCAGCGCCTGATTCGTTCCATGCCCAAGGTCGTCATCGCGGCCATTCCGGGTTGGGCCACAGGGGGAGGCCACTCACTCGGTGTCGTATGTGATCTGGCCGTTGCGTCGATCGAGCACGCGCGCTTCAAGCAGGTCGACGCCAACGTCGGCTCCTTCGATGCGGGATACGGCTCGCAGCTCTTGGCGCGGCAGGTCGGCGACCGCCGAGCGCGGGAGATTTTCTTCCTCGCGCGCGAGTACTCCGCCTCGCAGGCAGAAGCGTGGGGTGCCGTCAATGAGGCGGTGCCCCACGCCGAGCTGGAGAACCGAGCACTCGAGTACGCGGCGATCATATCGTCCAAGTCTCCTCAGGCAATCCGGATGCTGAAATTCACCTTCAACGCACTCGACGAAGGGATTGCGGGCATGCAGGCCTTTGCGGGTGAAGCAACCCGCCTCGCATACATGACCGATGAAGCAAGGGAAGGACGGGACGCCTTCCTCGAACGGCGCGCACCGGACTGGTCCGGATTTCCCTACTATGCCTAGGAGGGGCATGCCAGTCAGGATCCTCGCGGGGGGCTCGGTCGCTGCGACCACCCGTGCCGTAGCCGAACTGCTCAACGGCGGTTCATCCCCACTCCTTCCGGTATCGCAGGCGGAAGAACCTGCGCTGCGGCTGGCCCTGCGGGACCATCCTGTCGAGTCCCTGCCCGACGACACCGCGGTGATCATGCGCACCTCGGGGTCCACCTCGGGCATCGGGAAGAGCGTCCTCATTGACCTCAACTCACTGACATCCTCCGCGCAGGCGACCCACGAGAGCCTCGGCGGGGCAGGTCGTTGGGTTTGTTGTCTGCCCACTCATCACATCGCGGGATTTCAGACAGTCTTTCGAGCGGTACTCACCGACACCGAACCATTCGACGCGGGCAGGGGAACACCCGAGGAGATCGCCCGGGCCGCCATGCTTGCGGATGGGGAGAGAACCTATCTCTCCCTGGTCCCGACCCAGCTCATACGCCTTCTGGAATCTCCATATGCACACGTCGCCCGGAGTTTCGCGTCCATTCTTCTGGGAGGCGCAGCCGCGGCGCCCGAGTTGATCGCCCGGGCCAGCGATCTGGGGCTCAACGTCGTCACCACCTACGGCATGACCGAGACCTGCGGTGGCTGCGTCTACGATGGGCAACCAATCGGCGACACCACGATCAACCTCGATCGCGAGCAGCGCATCACCATTTCCGGACGGGTCGTGGCCACGGGCTATCTGGGTTCGGCTCCGTTTGCCGGTGCGTGTGTCACACAGGACGCCGGTCGATGGGTCGGTGGTCGGCTTCAAGTTCTCGGCCGAATGGACACCGCGATCACGACGGGAGGGCTCACCATTCTTCCGGGAATCGTGGAGAACGAACTGGAGAAAATCGGAAGCGGCGAATGCGTCGTCGTCGGCATTCCCGACGACGAGTGGGGGCAAATCGTCGTCGCACTCACGACTCACCCCGTCGACCACGCAAGGGAGCACCTGCGCCGCAAACTGGAGGCGGGGTACACACCGCGAATCTTCCTGACCCCGGCCGACATCGGCCTGCAGGAGATACCCCATCTCGCCTCCGGCAAGGTGAATCGTCAACGCGTGCAGCGGCTGCTTGGCGAAACGTTGTAGGATCTGGCCTCGTGGCTAAAGTCAAGGACTGGATCGAAGGTGCGCGGCTGCGCACACTACCCGCAGCGATAGCACCCGTGCTCGCTGGTACCGGGGTCGCCGTGTGGATGGGAAAAGGCAGCTATCCGCGCGCCGGGCTCGCCGTTGCCATCGCGTTGCTTTTCCAGATCGGAGTGAACTTCTCCAACGACTACTCCGACGGCATTCGCGGCACCGACGATGCCCGCACCGGGCCTCCACGGCTGACCGGCGGCGGCAAGGCCTCCCCCCGCACCGTCAAGCTGGCTGCATTCGCATGCTTCGGACTCGGCTGCCTATGTGGCCTGATCCTCGTCGCGGTCTCCGGCACATGGTGGCTCATCGCCGCTGGTGCCGCAGCCGTTGCCGCCGCGTGGTTCTACACCGGAGGCAAGAATCCGTACGGATACATGGGGATGGGCGAGGCCTTCGTCTTCGTGTTCTTCGGGCTCATGGCAACTGCGGGAACCACGTACACCCAAGCCCTGCAAGTACCGTGGCAGGCGTGGCTGGCGGCGTGTTCCATCGGATTCCTCGCCTGTGCCCTGCTCATGGTCAACAACATCCGGGACATCCCCACAGATTCACTGTCCGGGAAGAATACTCAGGCGGTGCGTCTGGGAGACGGCCAGGCTCGTCTGGTCTACGATGCCTTCATCATCATTCCCTTCATCTTCGCGCTGCTCTATGTTCCCTCGTTGGGATGGGCCGCAGTCTTCCTGCTGCCCGCGCTGGCGCTCGGAATACGTAACATTTCTCGAATCCACGGGCTCGGAAAACTACCGCCTGCTCAAGGCAGCGCTCTGATTCCAATTCTCCGGGACACCGGCTTCCTCGAACTCGCCTACGGCCTCGGACTCTTCGTGGCCTTCGCGATTAGCTGAGGAAAGAACGTGTTTTCGGCAAGTCGACTAGGATGGAAGTATGGCCAGAATCGTGCCCATTGTTCTTGCGGTCGCTCTATGGATCTATGCGATCATCGACTGTGCTCGCACAGACAAATCACTCATGCCCGGACGTCTCTCCAAGGGAGCTTGGATGGCGCTGGTCATCGTGCTTCCCATTCTCGGGTCCGCCCTGTGGCTCTGGCTCTCGTGGCAGGTGAAACATCCGACAGCCACCGGCTCGATGGGGCCGGATTCCCTGTTCCCCCGCAACCGCCCGAAGCAGCCCACCGGGCCTGTCGCACCGGACGATGACCCCGAGTTCCTCGCGCGCCTGGAGGCACAGAACCGGTTCCTTGAATGGGAACGTGAGCAGCGCAAGTCGCGTGAAGACCTCGACGACGACGAAGACTTTCCTCCCGAAAAGTAGTCCGTGTCGGGTAGCTCAACCTCCCCCACACGGAGGGGTGGGACAATGCTTACCAAGCCCATCGCGATACTCACCACTTGGAGGCGTCGCCTCCGCGGCCGCTACTCTCGCGTACCAACCGTTGCTTCCGCAGCCGCAGACCTTCGTGACTTCGGTACGGGATGAATACAACAGAGCACTGCCCGGCGTCCTCGTTGCACGCCGGGCAGTTGCCCTCAGATGTCGCCTGTGTGTTCCTCTGCCACAGAACGCCCGGGCGTCACGTCGCGTGCCTTGAGAAGCAGCTCTGCTGCGGGCTCGGCGTAATCCACCGCGATGAGCTGACGCCCCACAAATGTGAGGGACGTGACGGAACAGAGCGCGCATTCCCTTCTGCGGGGGTCATGGGCAAGAGACCATCCCTCCACGAAGCTGCGCATGGTCCAGATCGGAAGCTGGTGGGAAACCATGATTGCTTCCCCACCTGCGGCGAGGGTCAGCGCCCGACGGATGGCGGCGGAGAACCTCTCCACGATCTCGGTGTACGGTTCCCCCCACGACGGCGTGAAGGGATTGACATACCACGGCCAGAATCTCGGCGAAGCCAGAATCCAGCGATTCTTGTTGACGTTGAGACCCTCGAAGTTGTTTCCGGCCTCAATGATGCGTTCGTCCGTGAGGATCGGCAGGCCCGCTTGCTTCGCCACCGGAGTGGCCGTCTCGCATGCCCGTTCCAACGGGGAAGCAATGACCGCGCGAACATCGGCACCCTGAAAATGATCGGCTACCTTCTGCGCCATCTGATGTCCCAGATCAGTGAGATGGAAGCCGGGCTGACACCCGTAGAGCTCTCCGCTGGGATTGTCGACTTCGCCGTGGCGGACCAAGTGGATGGTGGTTATTTCGCTCATTCGTTCTTCTCTACTCGGTCCTCGATCAAGACGCTCAGTCGTCAACCAGGACGGCGCACAACTCACCCAGCTGGAGCATGCGGTCGGGGCCCAGTTTGTCCACGAGATGGCGGCGCACCGATTCGACGTGCAGCGGAGCGGCCCGTTCCAACAGCTCAAGTCCCTTGTCCGTCAAAGTACAGTTGACTCCCCGGCGGTCGGCCTCACACGTACTTCGAAGCACCAGTCCCTCGCTTTCGAGGCGACTCACCGTGTGGGTGAGACGCGAGCGGGAATGAACGAGGCCATCGGCAAGTGTGGACATCCGCAAGGTGCGCTCCGGCGTTTCCGAAAGGCGGGAGAGAACCTCGTATTCGTTGAGTGAGACACCCGAATCCACGATCAGGTCATGGTTGAGCGCTTCCGAAACGACCGCCACACCACGCAGGTATGTGCGCCACGCCTGCTGTTCTTGTGGGCTGAGCCATCTAACCCCGTCTGCCATCACTCTCACTTCCCTCGATCGCTCGCATTACATCGGGCTCCATACAGGAAACCACAAGGTTTCGGATACGCCAAGGGCCCGGAAGTTCACCGGGCCCTCACTTCGTCACTTCTTGTTACGGCGCTGGTGACGAGTCTTGCGAAGCAACTTGCGGTGCTTCTTCTTGGACATACGCTTGCGGCGCTTCTTGATAACGGAACCCACAGGTTACCTCCGGCAGTCGAAAACTGGGGGCAGACGCCCTCAAACGAACAGTAAATATGGTACAGGTTCGACAAGCTCTCATGGAACTTGCCACATTGTGAAGCGAAACTTATTCGCCAGCCACCTGCTGTTCCCCCGGGGCTTCGAATGAGCCCAGTAGTTCATCAACAGCGGACTTCGGGACACGATAGGAGCTGCCCACCCTGACTGCCGGTAAGTCGCCGGAATGCACCATACGATATACGGTCATTCTCGATACCCGAGTCAGCTCGGCCACTTCTGCCACAGTGTAGAACTGCGGTGCGGAGCGCGGTAGCTGTGTCATTAATCCGTCCTGATCAACCCATCAACCATTCCCACCACATTAGGTTGGGACATGCCAACGATACATGACTTTTTCTCGCCTCACCTACGTCTTACCAAGGCGTGGCGGAGATGTAAGGCTAGTCTTGGGGAATTGAGCTACTCAACCCGCCGTCTCACGGACGCCGATGTGGGTTAGATTTGGGAAGTTCAGACCCGACGAGGATGAATCTGGAGGTGGCGCGTGAACTCCCAAGAAGATCGAGAACGGACAACCCCGGCGATAGCCGGCGGCGCCTTGACTCCTTCACTCTGGCAACGTCTTCGCGACCGCGTGGATCACGTCGCCCGCGATTCGCCCGCTCGCCTCGCCCTCGCGGTCTTCGCAATCATCATCCTGGGCGTGACGGCGCTGCTCCAGTTGCCCATCGCCACCTCCACCGGCACGCAAGCTCCCTTTGTTGACGCCCTGTTCACAGCGACGTCAGCCGTGTGCGTCACCGGGCTGGTCACCGTGAACACCGCGGTCTACTGGTCTGCCTTTGGTCAGTTCGTCATCGCCATCGCCATGATGGTCGGCGGTCTGGGAGTCATGACTCTGGCGTCGATTCTGGGCATGGCCGTCTCCCGGCACATTGGCCTGACGCGCAAATTTCTGGCGGCAACCGAAACCCATGCGCGCCTGGGTGAAGTGGGATCTTTGATCCGCGCCGTCGTCGTCGTGTCTCTGACCGCACAGTCCCTGCTATTCCTCGTCCTCACACCCTTCTTCCTCAAGGAGGGTGAGCCGCTTCTCACCTCGCTGTGGCATGCCTTCTTCATGGCCGCCTCCATATTCAACAACGGTGGTTTCGTAATCATGCCCGAGGGTCTGGGGCCACATGTCGGGGATTGGACACTGACCATCCCCATCATGCTCGGCACCTTTGTGGGCGCCATTGGTTTCCCCGTCATCTTGGACATGTGGCGAAACAAGAGGAAAGCCCACCGGTGGAACCTGACGACCAAGGTTTCTCTCATCACCTACGGTGCCCTCTTCATTTTGGGTCTGGGAGCCTTCGCCTTGTTGGAATGGGGCAACTCGGAAACGCTCGGCGATCTCGCCGTGATGGACCGCCTCAATGCCTCACTGCTGCATTCGGCGACGGCTCGTTCGTCAGGGCTGGCCACGCTGGACGTGTCCCAGATGAACGAGACCACATGGTTCGTCCTGGATGCCTTGATGTTCGTGGGCGGCGGCTCGGCGTCTGCCGCCGGGGGCATCAAAGTCACCACGTTGGCCGTTCTGGTTCTCGCCATCGTCGCCGAGGCGCGCGGCGATCGCGATACCGAGGCCTTCGGGAGGCGCCTACCACCCGACGTGCTACGTTTGGCCATCGCGGCAACATTCCTCGGCGCATCGATGGTGGGCATCGGCACCCTGGCGCTGCTACAAATCACCGACCTGCCCCTGTCCCACGTGCTCTTCGAAGTCATTTCCGCATTCGCCACATGTGGTTTGTCCACCGGCATCACGCCGGACCTTCCGAGCGCCGCAAAATGGGTTCTGGTGTTACTGATGTTCGCGGGCCGAACAGGCACAATGACGCTGGCGGCCGCACTGGCCCTGCGCATGCGTCGTCGCGTCGTTCGGCTACCCGAAGAGCGCCCGGTCATCGGGTGAGTCCGCACAAGATCAGCCGTTTCAACGCAAGGGAGATGTCATGCCCAAACAACAGGGCGACGGGGCCGTACTAGTCATCGGTCTGGGGCGCTTCGGCTCAGCGATCGCCTCCACGCTGGACGATCTGGGACGCGAGGTTCTTGCTCTCGAAAAGGATCCCGATCTGGTCCAGCGTTGGTCGCATCGTTTCCACATCATCGAGGCAGACGCCGCCAATGCCGATGCTCTCGAGCAGTCCGGGGCGCGCGACTTCTCGGTCGCAGTCGTGGGTGTCGGTACGGCGCTCGAGTCCTCGGTTCTCGTCACCGCCAATCTCGTGGACATTGGTATGCAACAGATCTGGGCCAAGGCGATCTCTCGTTCCCACGGTCGCATTCTGCGCCGTATCGGCGCTCACCACGTGGTCTATCCCGAGTTCGATGCCGGCGCCCGAGTTGCCCACATGCTGTCGGGCAAGATGCTCGACTACATTGAGATGGAGGACGGCTTCTCCATCATCAAGATGTACCCACCGCGGGACATTCAGGGTTTTGCGATCTCCGAGTCGCGCGTCCGCGAGCGCTTCGGCGTGACCATCATCGGCGTGAAGTCGCCGGGCCAACCCTTCGAGTACACGCAGCCGGAGACTCGGATTGGCCCCGAGGACATCATCATCGTCTCGGGAGACTCGGATCTTCTGGAGGCCTTCGCGAATCGTTAGAGCGTCTTGGATGGACGACGACGGCGCTGCGGGCCGCTTCCTTGTCCGGGCCGCTTCCACTCCGGAGAGGCTACACATCTGACGAAGAGGTCACGGTTCGAGCGTGACCTCTTCGTCAGATGCAGGGCTACATCCAAGGGGCACGTTGCCTTCTGCGGTCGGAAACGTGTCGGAGCTGGCGCATATGCTTGAGGTATGACTCCAAAGGCACCCGCCGTCACCTACACCTGCACAGAATGCGGCTGGACCGCGCACAAATGGGTGGGCCGCTGCCCGCAGTGCGCGGCATGGGGCTCGCTTGAGGAAGCTGGTGAACAACGCACACCGCAGGCCCTCGCCCCCTCCAGCCCCGCTCTGCCCATCACCCAGGTCGCCACAACCGCATCCCACAAGCAAGCGACCGGCGTCGATGAACTGGACCGCGTCCTTGGAGGCGGTCTGGTCCCCGGCGCCGTGATACTCCTGGCGGGCGAACCGGGCGTGGGCAAATCAACCCTTCTTCTGGATGTCGCCGCCCGGGCCGCGGAACACGGCGCCCTATCCGGTCATTCTCCGGTTCTGTACGTCACCGGAGAGGAATCCGCCTCGCAGGTCCGGCTGCGAGCCGAGAGAATCGGTGCCCTCGACCCCAACCTTCACCTCGCGGCGGAATCAGATCTCTCCAGGATTCTTGGTCACGTCGCCCAGACAAAGCCCTCACTACTCGTTGTCGATTCCGTCCAGACAATCGCGGATGGCAAGGTCGATGGCGCAGCCGGAGGTGTGGCCCAGGTGCGAGCCGTCTCAGCCGCCTTTGTTGCTCTGGCCAAGGAACAGGCTCTGCCCATTCTTCTCGTCGGGCATGTGACGAAGGACGGTTCCATTGCCGGACCGCGCGTACTGGAGCACGTGGTCGATGTGGTCTGTCAGTTCGAAGGGGACAAACATTCCCGGCTGCGAATGGTGCGGGCTGTGAAGAATCGTTACGGCCCCACTGACGAAGTGGGATGCTTCGAATTGACCGATGATGGCATTGTGGGACTGGCCGATCCCTCCGGGCTTTTTCTTTCTGCCCGAAACCTCACCGTCGCGGGTACCTGCGCCACCATGACCATGGAGGGGCGGCGTCCGATGCCGGTTGAAGTACAGGGACTCGTTGTCCCATGCGCGGGTTCGCCGCGGCGCACCACCAGCGGTGTCGATTCATCCAGAGTGGCAATGATGGTTGCGGTGCTCCAGTCCCGGCTCGGCTTTGAGTTGGACAGGCGGGACGTCTTCGTTTCCACTGTCGGCGGCGCCCGGGCCAGTGAACCTGCTGCCGATGCCGCCATGGCTCTGGCGTTGGCTTCGGCGAATCTGGATCTCCCTCTGGCTCCCGGCGTCATCGCCATTGGCGAGGTCTCCTTGACGGGAGAGCTGCGCCCGGTCACGGGATTGCAGCAGAGACTCGCGGAAGCATCCCGTCTCGGCTTCACCGTGGCGCTCACTCCATCCCAGAGCTCCGAGATCAAGGTTCCGGCTGGTATCCATGTGCGCCCGTGCAGCGATATCGTCGAGGCCATGAGGTCGGTGTTGCCCTTGGACAAGTAGAACACGAGTGACTGAACACGGGAGTGAGACCCTTGTTCGGAGCAGGGGAATTCCATCAGGACAGGAATGGACGGATCCGGCTGCCGTTGGCCCAGCGAAGCTCAGGAACCGCTCAACCGCAAAGGCCGATGGTTTCGGACGCTGTCAGTACAGGACGAAGACCGCCTCAGCTTCGGCGGCCGTCTTGTCCGCGAAACTCAGGTGGGCAGTATAGGTTCCCGGCTGCGACGGATTCGCATCCGGAGCGACACAAGCGGCTTCCCCGACACCTCCCGGCCATGACACGGTGAATGTGGCCGAGGTACTTCTGTCGATCAGAAGCTGTTTGTGCTCGGATCCGAGCTGGCACTCCTGGGTGGATACCACACGGTCGGATCCCGAGGTTACTGTGATGTCCACGTTCGACCACCCCGCGTCGAGATAACAGGGATGTTTGTCCGATTGGTTCTCCACCGTGACGGAAAAGGCCACCTCTTGGCCGGAGATGGCTTCGCCTGGTCCCTCGAAGGTGGTAACGAGGTTCTCCGCCGAACAAGCGACAGGGGACCAGCGGTCTGTTGGATATTCCTGGGGAGCCGCAGCCTCTCCCCCTCTGCCGTTGAGAAGGTAGACGCCCAAAACACCCACCAGAACGATCGCTGTCACCAGGGCACCAAGGATGAAGATCTTGCGGCGGCGTATCGCGGCCTGCTGCTGCGCGATTCGGCGCTGACGTTCCTTGGCACCCATTCGCGCGCGCTGAGACTTGTTGTCTCCCCTTGCGGCACGCACCGCGGTCTTCTCGCCCGCTCTTCTCGGATTGCGTGGCCTGCCCGCGTTGGTCTCTGCCCCGGCCGCCGTGCGTCCCGATTCCGGCCGCGTCGGACGCTGTTGTGACGTCTGCTGACGCGAAGCTTGGGGACGTCCAGTCTGAGAACGTGCAGCCTTGGGACGATCAGACCGTTTCTCATCAGCGCGCTGGCGTGGGGGCTGAGAACGTGAGCTTTGAGGACGTCCAGCCTGCTGTGAAGATTGCCGAGACGTGCCGGGGGCACTCTGGCGGGATCCCTGGGCACCGGAAGGGCGCTGCTGGCGCGAGGATTGCGGGCGCTTCTTGGGGTTGTCGGACTGATCGGATCTCACGAATCACACGGTATCACCGCCGCCCATGCAAACTCGCTGGGACGCTTCGGATGAGGCAGACTAGGGCGGTGTTCTTCGCTCTCACACAATGGTTCGTTCGCCACTCCCGGCCTCTTCCGTGGCGCGAGTCAGGCACGGACGCCTGGTCAATCCTCGTGTGCGAGGTCATGAGCCAACAGACTCCCGTGGCCAGAGTGCTGCCGCAGTGGGAACGCTGGATGGAACGCTGGCCCACACCCGCGGCGCTCGCGACGGCCTCGCCTGCGGATGTCATCGTGGCATGGGATCGATTGGGATACCCACGACGCGCATTGCGACTACGGGAGTGCGCCAAAGCCGTCGTCGAAAGATTCGGTGGCCAGCTTCCGCATGAGCGCGACGAACTGCTCTCACTACCGGGCATTGGGCCCTACACCGCAGACGCGATCATTGCCTTCGCCTACCGCGAGCGATCCACAGTGCTCGACACCAACATTCGACGTGTCATTGCCCGACTCAACGGGGAGGAATTCCCGCCACAGCATCTACGCAAGGATGAGATCGCCCGGGCCGAGGCGCTCGTGCCACGGGCGGGGGAGGACGCCGCCCAGTGGAACGCCGCGATCATGGAGCTCGGGGCGCTCGTGTGCACAGCAAGGAACCCACGGTGCGAGGACTGCCCTCTGGCGGATCAATGCCAATGGCTTGCTGCGGGAAAGCCCTCGAGCACGCACCAGCGAAGGGTGCAGAAATTCACGGGTACTCATCGTGAGGCACGTGGCAAGATCATGGCGGTGCTGCGCTCGAGCCATCACCCCGTCAGCAGGGACGACCTGTTCAGGCGCAGCAAACTCTCCGAACCTCGCTTCACCGAGGCATTGGGTTCCCTCGTGGTCGATGGATTGGCAAGCTCCACCGCCGCGGGCTATCGGCTTCCCGACGCCTGAAAGATCCACCCCAAGGCCCGGAGAAACGGGAAGCACGCCCGTAGAATGAAGCCATGGAACCCCACATCCGCTTACAGCGCCTCGCCCACATCGGAATCGTGCTCGCCTTCGGGGCCATCATTCTGGGATCGGTGGGTCTGGTGCTCTCGTGGATGGGGTCGGATTCCGCGGGGCGCCTCCCACTCATGCTCATCATTCCCGGCGGAGTGATGGTACTGGCAGCGGCATACTTGCTCTTCGGAGCCATGCGCACGGCTCCTGAAGATTGGCGCCACCTCTACCGCACTGCCTCCGTGCTCCTTCTGACAGGCGCCTGCGTGGCAGCGGCGACCGTACCCGTCGTGGGTATTGTCATGCACGCCGGGGAACCCATGCCACAAACACTTCTCGTTGGAGCAGTCGGCCTCCAGGGTCCGCTGGCAATGATCCTGCTCTCCCGGCTTCTCGCCAAGTCCACGGACCGGAACGGAAGATAGCACCCACCTCGACACGCTGACTCGCAACGGGACCGGATCACCAACTCAGCGGGCCCGTCACCACAGTTCCTTGAGCATCCTCGTGTTGCCCAGCGTGTTTGGCTTCACCTTGGCCAGATCGAGGAACTCGGCGACGCCGTCGTCATGCGACAGCAACATCTCCCGATAGACATCCGTGCCAATGGGAGTGCCCTCGATCTCCGCGAACCCGTGTGAGGCGAAGAAGTCCACCTCGAAGGTGAGGCAGAACAGCCGACGCAATTCGAGGCTGCGCGCGCGCTGTTCCAGCTTGTGCATCAGGAGATGCCCGACTCCTGTGCCCAGGACATCGGGGGAAACGGCAAGGGTGCGCACCTCGGCGATGTCATCCCACAGGACGTGCAGAGCTCCGCACCCCACGAGTCTGTCCTCGCGGCAGGCCACGATGAACTCCTGGACATCCTCGAAGTAGGCGATGAGTTCTTTCTCCACCAGGATGCCTCGCACGGCGTAGGGCGCAACAAGCGATGCTATCGCGCGAACATCGGAAGGTTTTGCGGAACGGAAACGAATGGTCACTGGGATATTCCAGCACCCGTCGCCCGCGCGCGCCACGGGCGTTCACTTTCTTCGAGGACTCGTTGGGCGCATTCGTCGTCGACAATGAGATCCGTGACGGCTCCCGAGCGCAGCACGCCGATGAGAGCCGTGGACTTGGCGGGCCCGGCAACCACGCAGACCCGACGCGGGATCTTCTGCAACTCGGCGGGTGTGGGCCCAGAGGCGCGCGAGTTGATTTCAATGTCGGCATAGGAGCCGTCCGAACGTACGAGAACCGTACACACGTCACCGACGACCCCCTCGCGCCGCAGCTTCATGACGTCGTCGTTGGCCAGATAGCCGGAGGCGTAGACGTGTGATGCCAGCGGAGCGCCGAAGGCGCCGACTCCGAAAATGGCGACGTCGGCATTGCGACCAGCTTCTCGAACTGCGGCAATCGACCGCTCGCGCCACAGGGCAGCCCGAGTGGTGGCATAGTCGAAGAAGGCCGGAACGGGGAACGCCATCACCTTGGCGCCGAACGCACGGCTGAAGTTGCCGAGCAATTCACCGACGAACGGGATGCCGGTGGTGCCGGGGTTCGCAGCACCATTGAGTTGCACCACGATGGAGCGATCCAGATGTTTCGGTACGAGACGTTCGGAGACGGCGGAAAGTGTGGTGCCCCAAGCCACTCCAATGGTGGCGCCATCCGCGACCATATCCGAAATCATCGCCCCCGACATCGATGCCACCCGTTCCAAGCGGCGCAACTCGCTGGTGGGCTGGGAGACCGGAACAATCGTGACCGATACGCCATACATGGAACTGAGTCTCGACGCGGTTGTGGCGGCCGGTTCCTGGGGCGCGTGCAGCGTGATTCGCACCAGCCCCTCATCGCGAGCGGAAGCCACGAGGCGCGACACGGTGGAGCGGGACAACCCCATCCTTTTCGCTATGGATTCCATGGTTTGCTGCTCCATGTAATACAGGAGAGCGGCTTCATATGCCAGCCGTCGGCGTTCCAGACTATCTACCACATACCCCATTGTGCACGATGACCTGCACAATCTCCCAGCCGTATCATGCACGAATGCACATAGTTCCTTTGGCATTCGAGATGCACGACACATCGGTAGAGTGAAAGTGTGTCAGCCAAAAAGTTAAGCTGCGATGTCGTCATCATCGGCGGAGGAGCAACCGGTGTCGGTGTTCTTCGTGATGCGGCCATGCGCGGATTGAAAGCCATCCTTGTCGAGCGCGTCGATCTCGCTCAGGGAACCACAGGCCGTTATCACGGTCTCCTGCATTCCGGAGGACGCTACGTCGTCTCCGATCCCCATTCAGCCACGGAATGTGCTGAAGAGAATGCCATCCTTACCCGTATCCACCCCGATGCCGTCGAAGCCACCGGGGGTCTCTTCGTCTCAGTCGCGGGCGACGACGAAGAGTATCCCGACCGTTTCTTCAAGGGAGCTCAGGACACCCACGTCCCGACGGCCGAAATCACGGTGAAGGAAGCTCTTCGCCGTGAACCGCGACTCAATCCCAAGATCGTGCGCGCCTTCGAAGTTCAGGATGGAACCGTTGACGGCTGGCGCATGGTCTGGGGCGCCATTGAATCAGCCAAGGAATACGGTGCCGAGTGCTTGACGTACCACCGTGTCACCCGCATCGAGAGCCGCGACGGAGCGGTCTCCGGCGTTGTCTGCCATGCGGACAAGACCGGCGAGGACGTCCACATCGAATGCCGCGCGGTTGTCAACGCGGCTGGCCCCTGGGCCGGTCAGATTGTCGAGATGGCCGGAGAGCACGGCGTGGAAGTGGTTCCCGGGCGCGGAATCATGATCGCCATGAATCATCGTCTGGTCAACAGTGTCGTGAACCGTTGCGTTTATCCCGCCGACGGCGACATCTTGGTCCCCGTCCACACGGTGTCCATCATTGGCACCACGGACGTTCGCGCCGAGGATCCCGATCACCTGAAGATCGAGTACAACGAGGTGCAACAAATGTTGGACGCCGGCGAGGAGCTCATCCCGGGCTTCCGCAATTCGCGCGCGCTGCACGTGTGGGCCGGAGCTCGACCACTGCTCAAGGACAAGCGAGTTGCAGCGGACGACACCCGTCACATGTCTCGAGGCATGAGCGTCGTCAGACACGACGTCAAGGGCCTCATCACCGTCGCGGGTGGCAAGCTGACCACCTACCGTCTGATGGCAGCCCGAGTGGTTGACGCAGTCTGCGAGGAACTCGGCGAGAATCTCATCTGCCGCACGGCCGACGAGGCCGTGGCATCCGGCCCCACCTACAAGGTCTCCCATCGTCTCGAGATGGTGGAGAAGGCCAAGAAGGCCGATCACGGCGCTCCGGACAAGGATCCGATCATCTGCGAATGCGAGATCGTCACCAAGAAGATGATCACCGATCTGCTGGACGAGCAGCCCAACGCGACCTTCGACGATCTACGCCGTCAGCTGCGCATCGGCATGGGTCCCTGCCAAGGCGGCTTCTGCGCCTCGCGTACCGCGGGTATCGCCCACGAACACGGCTGCTGGAGCTCTGAGCAGGCCACGGAGTTGCTGCGCCTGTTCATGAAGAACCGGTGGAGTGGAATTTACCCGATTCTGAGCGGCGCGCAGGCTCGCGAGGCCGCACTCGATGAGTGGATCTACCATTCCACATTCAGCGTGGACGATCTACCCGTCACCGAACTGCCTCGCGGTTCCGAGCTTCCCTCGGCCACTCGCTTCCCGGCAGCACAGGTTGCAGGAGGAGCAAAGTGAGAACTGTAGTTATCGGTGCCGGCATTTCCGGCCTCACCGCTGCCCTGATGCTCAAGGAGGCCGGCGCAGATGTCTCCGTCGTCACCTATGGTTTCGGAGGGCTTCAACTGGGCCAGGGAACCATCGACATCCTTGATGCACCCCGGCCACTCGATGCGGTGAAGGATCTGCCCGAAGGCCATCCCTATCACAAGATTCCCGAGGATTCGATCCGGTCGGGTATCGCTGCGTTCAACAGGACGGTTCCGCTTGAGGGAAATCTCGAGACGACCACCGTTCTGCCCACGGCGCTGGGTGCTCTGCGGCGTACCAGCCTCTACCCCGCCTCGATGGCCGCTGGCCGTATCGAGGAGGGGGCAAGCTACGTGTTCGTCGGCTTCGACGGCCTGAAGGACTTCTATCCCCTTCTGGCCGCCGAGAATCTCGCTGCCCAAGGCGTCAATGTTCGCGCCGAGGTCATCAAGCTCTCGGCTGCAGGCGATACCGCACTCGCCTATTCCCGTTCGCTTGCGGAGCCCGGAGCCGCCGAGGATCTGGGCAAACGGCTGGCGAAGATCGTTCGCGAGGGCGAACGCATCGGTATCCCCGCGGTCGTGCGCGAGGACGTCTGGGCCCGCATTCAAGGGGCCGCGGGTGTTCCGGTCTTCCAGATTCCGTTGCCTCCCCCGTCCATTCCCGGACTGGAGATGAATGAACTGCTGCGTCAGGCCTGCGCGGATCAGCGCATCCGAATGTTCCTGAACGCCAAGGCCGTCGGCGCAGACGTCGCCGACGGCAGGATCACCGCCATCCATGCGCAGGTCGCTGGAGCGGTCAAGCGGATCAAGACCGACGCCGTCGTCTATGCCGGTGGTGGCATCGAATCCGGTGCGCTGTTGTTGGATTCCTACGGAAAAATCTCCGAGACGGTCTTTGATCTGCCTGTCGTATCCGGCGAGGAACTCATTCACGGCGACTACTGGGGTGCTCCCCAGCCACTCTTCGCCGCGGGTCTTGTCGTGGATGAGGACATGCGACCGGTCGATGCCGAAGGCCAACCCGTTTATCTGAACCTGCACGCTGCCGGAGGCCTTCTTGCCGGTGCCCAGCGCACCCACGAGAAGTCCGGTGAGGGCATCGCGCTCGGGAGCGCCGCCACGGCGGTTGCTGCAATTACGAGGAGGAACGCATGAGCTCTCTGGATCACGCCCGCGCCTCGCTGGCGCGCGCCAGCCTTGACCAGTGCGTCAAGTGCACCATCTGTGAGACCCAGTGCCCTGTCGCAGCGGTGACCCCGTTGTTCCCCGGCCCCAAGTACGTTGGTCCTCAGGCCGAGCGCCTGCGCGATGGCAAGTCCGTTGATTACAGTCTGGACTACTGTTCGGGCTGCGGCATCTGCACCACGGTCTGCCCGCAGGGCGTCAAGATCGCCGAAATCAACGCTCAGGCACGCGCAGTCATGAAGGCGGATCACGGCGTGCCGCTGCGTGACAGACTGATCACGCAGACCGAGCTCGAGGGTATGGCAATGACCCCGATTGCTCCGGTTGCCAATGCCGCTCTGAAGGTCAAGCCTCTGCGCAAGATCATTCAGGCCGTGGTGGGAGTCCATGAGGATGCCCCCATGCCCAAGGCCACCACTCAAAGCTTTGCCGGCTGGTTCAAGAAGCGGGGTGGATCCAAGCCCAATCCCAAGGTCCCCTCGCGTGGGCCGGTGGTGTTCTTCCATGGGTGTGCCGGCAACTACTTCGAGGTGGAGGCATCCAAGGCCACGGTCGAGGTGCTCGAGCACCTCGGTTACGAGGTTCTGGTTCCCAAGCAGGGCTGCTGTGGCCTTGCTCAGCAGTCCAACGGTCTGTTCGGGGGCGCGAGCAAGTTGGCCCTCAAGTTGGCCGACGATCTGCGCTCTTCCGGTCGCGATCTGACGATCATCTCATCGTCCGGCTCGTGTGCAGGCATGATGCGTCACGAGGCGCACGAAATCATGGGCTTGGACAACCCCGAACTCCTCGACGTGGGCAGCCGCATGGTGGAGACCTCCGAATTCCTTGCCGAACTGATTCAGGACGGCGAGTTCCCGGTCGGGGATCTCCGCCGCATTGAGGCGACGATCCCCTATCACCAGCCATGTCAGGTGAAGTCGCAGGGTATCGGAAAGCCCGCCATCGAGGTCATGGAGGCCATCCCCGGCGTCACCGTGATCGAATCCGGGCAGGCCTGCTGTGGCATCGCCGGCACCTACGGCCTGAAGAAGGAAAAGTACGACATCGCCCAGAAGGTCGGACAACCCCTCTTCGACATGATCAAGGAAACCAATCCTCAGCTGGCGACCTGTGATACGGAGACCTGCCGTTGGCAGATCCGCAAGGGGTCCGGTGCCGAGGTTGTCCATCCGATTCAGATCATCCATGCGGCTCTGGGAATGTCCGAAGTTCCCTCTGGCGCAAAGGTATCCGGCTAAGTGAATACTCCGTGTGGCCTGCACTGATAGTGCAGGCCACACGGTATTAACGGTGAATATAATCAGGTATGCTTGTGGCGAGGGCCACTTGGAGGCCTGATACAACAAACACCAATAATCTGAGACTGTATCCGCAGTCTCGGAGTCTCGACAATCTACTGGGCAAGACCAGTAGTTGATCGTCCCCAGAAAGGACAGTCAATGACGACTGAAAAGAAGTACGTTCTAGCCATTGATCAGGGCACCACGTCCTCTCGCACGATCCTGTTCAATCACGCAGGACAGAACGTCGCGTCAGGACAACTGGAGCACGAGCAGATCTTCCCGCACGCAGGTTGGGTCGAGCATGATCCGGTTGAGATCTGGAACAACGTCCGGCAAACCGTTGGCCTCGCACTAGCCGATGCCCAAACAAATCGTCACGAAATCGCTGCGGTCGGAATCACCAATCAGCGTGAGACCACCATCGTCTGGGATCGCAAGACCGGCGAGCCCGTCTACAACGCCATCGTGTGGCAGGACACCCGTTCTCAGGACATCGTCGATCGCCTTGCGGCCGATGGTGGTCCGGATCGTTTCCGCCCCATCGTCGGCGAGACCCTCTCCACCTATGCCTCCATCACCAAGATCATGTGGATCCTGGAGAACGTGGAAGGTGTGCGCGAGCGCGCAGAGCGCGGCGAGCTGGCTTTCGGCAACCCGGACACTTGGCTCATCTGGCAGATGACCGGCGGTGTCAATGGCGGTGTCCACGTCACGGACGTCACCAACGCTTCACGTACCATGCTCATGGATCTTGAGACCCTGCAGTGGCGCGAGGACATCTGCGAGATCGCGGGCATCCCCGTTTCCCTCCTCCCGGAGATCAAGTCCTCCTCCGAAATCTACGGCTATGGACGCAAGGAAGGCCTGCTGATCGATACCCCGATCGCAGGCGATCTCGGCGATCAGCAGGCGGCCACCTTCGGTCAGGCCTGTTTCCAGCCCGGAATGGCCAAGAACACCTACGGCACCGGATGCTTCATGCTCATGAACACCGGCCAGAAGCCGCAGATGTCCGAGAACGGCCTCATCACCACCGTGTGCTACAAGATCGGCGATCAGCCGACCGTCTACGCCCTCGAGGGTTCCATCGCCGTGACAGGTTCGCTCATCCAGTGGTTGCGCGACAATCTGGAGATCGTCGTCACCTCTCCGGATGTCGAGGCGCTGGCTGGCAGTGTTGAGGACAACGGCGGCGTGTACTTCGTGCCCGCGTTCTCCGGTCTGTTCGCTCCACACTGGCGTGGCGACGCCCGTGGCGCCATCGTGGGCATGACCCGATACAACACCAAGGCTCACATCGCCCGTGCCGCTCTGGAGGCCACCGCCTTCCAGACCCGCGAGGTGCTGGATGCCATGGAAGCAGACTCGGGCGTCAAGCTCGCAGAGCTGCGCGTTGACGGTGGTATGACCGCCAACAACCTGCTCATGCAGTTCCAGGCCGACATCCTCGATACTCCGGTTATTCTGCCCGAGGTTGCGGAAACCACCGCTCTCGGCGCCGCGTACGCCGCAGGTATTGCCGTTGGATTCTGGGAGGGCGAGCAGGACGTCATCGACAACTGGAACGAGGCCAAGCGCTGGACTCCAGACATGGATGCAGCTGAGCGCGACCGCCAGCTGCGCATGTGGAAGAAGGCCGTCACCAAGACCCTCGACTGGGTTGACGAGGACGTGAACTGAGGCCCAAGCGCTCGCGCTTGAGGTCGAAGTTGAGGACTCGCAGAGGGGCAAGTTGCCCTGCCCGAGGACGTGAACTGAGGCCCGAGCGCTCGCGCTTGAGGTCGCTACTGAGACGTGGTGGGGGGAACTCCCTCACCACGTCGAAGGCCACCGAGCCTGCTCAGTGGCTCAGTTGAGGACTCGCAGAGGGGCAAGTTGCCCTGCCCGAGGACGTGAACTGAGACCCGTCAAGGGACTGATGTCCTCAGTGTCCGCGGGCGGCATCCACTCATAACAAAAGGCGTCTGACCACGCCAAATACCGATCGCGAGGATCCACAACCTCGAGCCAACATGTTGTGACAACCCTCAAATGTGTCATTGCAAGGCACTCGGAGAAGCATGTAATTGTGCAACTCTTTCTTCGCGTATATCAAAGGCTACCCTCGGCACTTCGGCGCCGGGGGTAGCCTTTGTTGGAAAGCACTACTTAAGTCCCAAGTTCTTGCACGGAATTCTTCACCCGATGAATCTCGTTGAAAGTAATCCCGAATGGTCGCACATTCCGCCCTTTTCATCCCATCCACCACTGCAGTTGGCTCCAGTCTCACCCTGACCGCATTTCTTTCTCTCCTCCCACTCCTTCTGTTCTTCGCCCTTCTCGGCATTTTTCGTGTTGCCACTCACTGGTGCGCGTTGGCAGCGCTGACAGCTGCGCTGGTCGTCGCCGTCATGGTGTTCAGGATGCCCCTCAATCTGGCTTTCCTCTCCGCCACCCAGGGAGCCGCATTTGGCCTCTTCCCCATCCTGTTCATCGTCATCATGGCGGTATGGCTCTACAATCTGACCGAAGTCACCGGACGCTCCGAGGATGTTCGTGCCGTCTTCTCCTTGGTCGGAAAGGGTGACAAGCGCATTCAGGCGCTCCTCATCGGTTTCTCGTTCTGTGGTTTGTTGGAAGGACTTGCCGGTTTTGGGGCACCCGTGGCAATCGCATGCGCAATGATGCTCGCGATCGGGCTTCCCCCGCTCAAGGCCGCAGTCGCCACCATGGTCGGAAACGCCCTCAACGTGGGGTACGGAGCCATGGCCATCCCCGTGACCACCGTTGGTCAGCTCGGAGGTGTGGATCCACAGCTGGTCGCCGCAACGATGGGGCGAATCACACCACTACTCATCGTATGGATTCCTCTCATTATTCTGGTCATCATCGACGGCAAACGAGGTGTTGCGCAGGCGTGGCCTGCAGCCCTCGCCGCAGGCATCGGCATGGCCACAGGCCATTTCGTTGGTGCCAGCTATCTCCCCTACCCACTCACCGCGGTCTTCGCCTCGCTGCTCTCGCTCATCTTTCTTGTGGTGCTCCTGCAGTTCTGGCACCCCAGGACTCCACAGGACCAGCACTCTGCACCTTCAACCGGCAGCAGACTCACCGTGTCTCGCATCGTTCTCGGGTTGTTGCCGTACTGGCTGGTCGTCGTCATTCTTGGCTTCGCCAAGCTGTGGACTTTGGGTTTCGATCTGCCCGCGTGGCTTTCCTCCACCGATATCGCCTTTGCGTGGCCCGGTCTGCACGGACATCTGGGTGTCATGGGGGTCGACGGCGACATCACCATCGCATCGTCGACGATCTTCAGCTTCCAGTGGCTCTCGTCGCCCGGAACAATGTTGCTCCTCACCGGCATTGTCGTGACGATCATTTACTCCTCCAATTCGTCAAATGGAGAGTTTCCCTTCCGGGTCTCGCGTGGCGTTCAGACGCTGGCGCGGACGATTCACGACTTACGAATCGCGATTGCGACCATCTGCACGATCATGGCACTGGCATACGTCATGAACTTCTCCGGTCAGACAGTCGCAATTGGAACGTGGCTCGCCGCAACCGGTGCGCTCTTTGCCTTCCTCGCGCCTGTTCTGGGGTGGATCGGCACCGCGGTCACCGGTTCAGCCACATCGGCGGCGGCACTGTTCGCCAATCTACAGGCCGTTGCCGCACAGAATGCGCATCTTTCCACCCAATTGCTGCTGGGAGCCAACGAGATCGGCGGAGGCCTCGGAAAGATCATCAGTCCTCAGAACTTGGCGATCGCCGCCTCTGCAATCAAGGAACCCGGTTCCGAGCCCGTTCTGCTCCGCAAGGCCCTGCCCTACTCGTTGGCACTCGTGAGCGTCCTTGGAATCATCGTTTTCCTCGCCTCGCGGGGAGTCCTTGGATTCATCATCGTCTCTTAGGAAGGAAACACCATGAAAATTGCTCTGTTTGCCACATGTATCTCGGATGCCATGTTCCCGCAGGCCTCCCAAGCGACTGTGCACTTGCTTGAACGGTTGGGGCACGAGGTCGTCTTTCCTGCCGATCAGGGTTGTTGCGGCCAGATGCACATCAATACCGGCTACTACCCCGAGTCGATGCCACTCATCCGCAATCATGTGAAAACCTTCGAGCCCGCTCTGGACGGCGAGTGGGACGCCGTCGTCGTTCCCTCTGCTTCCTGTACCGGCTCACTGCGCCACCAAGCGGCGCTGGTTGCGACGGATCAGGGGGAAGCGGGTCTTGCATCAAAGGCCAACGCGTTGTCGAAGAAGACGTACGACCTCTCCGAACTTCTCGTCAACGTTCTGGGCTTGGAGGACGTGGGTGCATACTTCCCGCATCGTGTCACCTACCACACGACCTGCCACTCGCTGCGCATTGCCCGGGTGGGCGACACCCCCCTCAGACTGCTCAACCATGTCGAGGGGCTGGACTACATTCCTCTCCCGGAGGCTGACGTGTGCTGCGGATTCGGCGGCACCTTCTCCCTGAAGAACCCGGAGACCTCCGCTTCCATGCTTTCGGACAAGATGGCCAACATCATCTCCACGGGCGCCGAGGTCCTCGTGTCCGGCGATTATTCCTGCCTCATGAACATCGGGGGCGGGCTCTCGCGCACCCGCGCCGGTATTCGCTCGATGCACTTGGCCGAGGTCCTCGCCGGTACAAAGGAAGAACCATGGTCCGCCCCCGCCACTACCACCAAGCTAGGAGCCTGACGTGATCCAATCAGTAAGCAAGCTGGCCACCAAGCTCAACCTCAACCCGTCCGCTTGGGCGGTCAAGGATGAGGAAGCTGCCGAACTTGGATGGTACCCCGGGCACCCGGCACCCGAGGATCCACTACGGTGGGGGCAATCCTTCCCCGATGGCGCACGGGAAACCCTGCAGAACACGCAGATGCGCCGCAACCTCGGCTACGCCACCCGCAAGATCCGCGGCAAACGCAACACGCGTGTGGAGGAAATGCCCGATTGGGAGGCGCTGCGCGAGTCGGCTTCGGCCATCAAACGCAACGTGGCCGCTCGCCTGCCAGAGCTGTTGGACGAGTTCGAGAAGAACGTCGAGGCCCGCGGAGGCATCGTGCATTGGGCCCGTGATGCCCAGGAGGCCAACGAGATCGCCTATTCGCTCATCAAGGCCAAGAACGTGGACGAAGTGGTCAAGGTCAAGTCCATGGCCACCCAGGAGATCAACTTCAACGAGTACATGGCCGAACGCGGCATTCAGGCATGGGAGACCGATCTGGCCGAAATGATCGTCCAGCTGTCCGACGACATGCCCTCCCACATCGTGGTGCCGGCACTGCACCGCAATCGCGCCGAGGTCAAGGCCATCTTCGAAGCCCGCATGGGTGATGCACCTGCGGACATGGGCAACGAGCCGAGGGAGCTCGCCATGGCCGCCCGTGCCCATCTGCGCAAGAAGTTCCTCTCGGCCAAGGTGGCAATCTCGGGCGCGAATCTTGGCGTGGCCGAATCCGGAACCCTGGCGGTCTATGAATCCGAGGGCAACGGACGCATGTGCCTCACCCTGCCGGAAACCCTCATCACCATCATGGGCATCGAGAAGCTGGTTCCCACCTATGAGGACATTGAGGTGTTCAGTCAGCTCCTACCCCGTTCAGCAACCGGCGAGCGCATGAACCCCTACACCTCGTTCTGGACGGGCGTGACGCCCGGGGACGGACCGCAGGAGTTCCATCTCATCCTGCTGGACAACGGACGTACCGACGTCCTTGCTGATCCGGTGGGCCGCGAGGCCCTCAAGTGCATTCGCTGCGGTGCGTGCATGAACATCTGCCCCGTCTATCAACACGTGGGGGGACACGCCTACAACTCGGTCTACCCGGGCCCCATCGGTGCCATCCTCACCCCGCAGCTCATCGGGGCCTTCGATCACCACGACCCCGCTTCGACGCTTCCCTTCGCGTCATCACTGTGCGGTGCGTGTTATGATGCCTGCCCCGTCAAGATCGACATCCCCACCATCCTCGTTCATCTGCGCCACCGCTACACGGAAGCCAATCGCGGCGGAATTCCCAGTATCTGGGACGTTGGCATGAAGGCGGCCAGCAAGGTCATGGCCTCCGGTGAGGGCATGGCCAAGGTCGAGAAGTTCATTCCCGCCGCGCGAGTACTCGGCGGTCCCGGCCGCAAGATCGGCCACATTCCGCTACCCATGGCCAGGAACTGGACCTTCGTCCGTGATGTCCCTGCTCCCCCGGCGCAGACATTCCGCCAGTGGTGGGATGAGCGCGACGAGACAACTCCGTCCAAGCACAAGCACTCTCAGGAAGGACAGCGATGAGCGCCAAACAGGAGATCCTCGCCCGCATCGCACGGGCGGGAAGCATCGCAGCTCCCCCCATTGCCCGCGAGTACTTCCGTACCGGTGACGGCCACGACGTCGTCGCCGAGATGGAGGAGGCTCTCATCGACTACACCGCCAAGGTGACCCACGCGAGCGAAGAAGAAATTCCCGCGGCAATCGAGGTTGCCCTGTCCGATGTCTCATCCGTTGTCGTCCCACCAGGCCTACCGGGTTCATGGCGGAAGGCAGCGGCCAAGGGACGGGAGCTGCGCGTGGACGAGCCGCACCTGACCAAGGCCGAACTGGACCGAACGGACGCCGTCGTCACCGCCGCACGGGTGGCAGTCTCCCTCTCGGGTACCATCATGCTTGACGGCGAGCCCGATCAGGGCCGCCGTGCCATCACCCTGGTGCCCGATACGCACGTCATCGTGCTGCGCGCCAGCCAGATCGTGGCGACTGTTCCCGAGGCCGTTGCAATCCTCGGAGAACATCCCACGCGGGCAACAACATGGATCGCCGGGCCCTCAGCCACATCGGACATTGAACTCATCCGCGTAGACGGGGTTCACGGTCCCCGCAACTTAAGGGTTATCATCGTCGATGATGCTTCCTGAAAAGATTACAGATTCCATTGCCTTCCACGGTGAAGGTCCCGTGTGGCACGAATCCTGGGGCGGGCTGCGCTGGGTGGACATGCTTGCCGGAGATCTGCTGACACTGTCAGCCTCTGGCGAGGTCACCCGCACGCCCACCGGTTCCAAGATCGCCGCCTTCGTCCGCCCCCGCACGGGCGGCGGCTACGTCGTGGGTGTCGAGCGAGGGATCGCACTGGCCGATTCCTCCTTCGCCGCCCCCGTGCTGCAACCCGAGATGTGGTCGGACACCAATGTGCGCATGAACGAGGGCGGGGTCGACCCGCAGGGACGCCTCTATGCCGGTTCCATGCCCTACGACAGAACCCCCAGCGCCGGCAAGCTGTACCGCATCGGCGCAGATGCCAGCGTGGAGGTGGTGCTTCCTCACGTGACCACGTCCAACGGCATCGAGTTCACCGCGGACGGCGCCAAAGCCTACTACAATGACACCGCCACGCGCGGCACGGACGTCTTCGACGTCGTGGATGGCAACCTGACCAATCGTCGCGTCTTCTACTTCGTTGGCGAGGGCATCAGCCCCGATGGTCTTGCCGTGGACAGCGAAGGCAACGTGTGGACCGCCCTGAATCGCTTGGGCGTCGTGCGCCTCTACTCCCCGCAGGCCGAGATTCTCGGCGAATGGAAGTTGCCCTGCCCCGGCGTCACCGCCGTGACGTTGGGAGGCGCGGACCTCAAGGACGTGTTCATCACGACCTCCAAGGAACTGGCGGACGTGCCCGAGGCCGGGGCCATCTATCACATGCGCGCCGAGGTGGCGGGCCAACCCACGAGGGAGTATCGAGGCTGAGGAATGACCGAAGCCCTCTTTCCCCTTGATCCCACCCAGCGCCAGCCTCTGGCGCGAGCGATCGTCGTAGCGGGTCCTTCCGGCACCGGGAAGACCCGCTTCACGACCCGTTCGGGGCTACCCGTGGTATCGCTCGACGAGTTCTATTTCGACGGTGACCATCCCGGGATGCCGCAACGCCATGGCATGGTGGACTGGGACTCCCCTCTGACATGGGATCGGCGTGGAGCGGTATCGGCGCTGGTGGACTTGTGTGCTGGCGGCGAAACGGTTGTCCCCATCTACGACATAGCAGCCAATGCCAGGATGGGTGAGCGCCGCATCGAGTTGGACGGTGCTCGTTACATTCTGGTGGAGGGCATCTTCGCCCCCGAGATCGTGGGGGATCTACGCGACGAAGGAGTGCTGGCGGATGCCATCTGCCTGAAGCGTCCGCGTTTTCAAACCTTCTGGTTCCGGCTGATGCGAGACTTGGACGAAGCCCGCAAGCCACCCATCAATCTGTTGCGCCGCGGCATCTCCCACTTCTTCGCCGAGCCCGCACGCTACCGCTACATCGAGTCCAAGGGGTGCCGCATGGTCTCCTGGGAGGAAGCGCATGAGACGCTGACCAATCTGCTGGCCCGCATGCGTTGACGAAGTGGCTTGTAAGATGGTGGGCAGGGTGTCGTCCGCTTGCGGGGGAGCATACAAGCTGTGGCGGATGCGTCGTCGTCAATCAACTCCGGTCGCGTGCCAGGATTTGGGGGCGACAGCTTCAAGACTCTCGTCGAAGAGCTCGATCTCGAGCCGCAGTGTTCGTCTGAAGAAGTCCCGCACTGTCTCTGGACGCGTCTGCCCCACGCGATCCAGCTCCGAGCGCAAGAATGTGACAAAATCGCCGAAGCCCGGGTATTTGTGCATGTTGACCCATTCATCAACGAGATTGGGTGATGTACCGAACGGAGTCAGCTCTGCGGCGTCGCGGTAGACCCACAGGGCCACGGTGAGTACCGAAACGATGGCGGCATAGTCACTCGTGGCAGCTGCCTCCTTGAAGATCTCCTTGAGCTTGCCGGTTGCGGGAAGATCCGGCGTATCTTCGCGCATACGGACCGTGATACCCATCGACTCGAAGAATCCCTCGAAGTACGTGTTCTCAGCGCCTGCCATCTCGCCGGCGAAACTTGCCAGGGTCACTCTGGCCGCGTGGCTGTCGGTCTCCACGATTCCCGCTCCAATGAGAAGGAAGAGGCTGCCAAGATACCGTTCTTCCTGAACCAGATACCAGGCGATCTGAGAGTCAGTGAACTCGCCATCACACCGTTGACGAATGAAACGATGGCCGATGCAACGCTTCCAGTCACGTTGGTTCTCTTGCTTGAGAATCTCGCTGAATGTTTCAGCCATGTCCAGTATCTCTCCACGAGTGGCACTCGATTGGGCGTTCACTTTTGCTCTCGGCTCCGGCGGAGCTCTGTGCCTTCAATCATCGTAATATCTTCTCGCTCCAATGACAGCCCACGGGAAATACCGTGACCATGGCAAATGCCGGTTCCTCGAACACAGCTGACTCGATCATTGACAAATGGCTGGACCCGCAGCCTCTTGTGCAGGGATTTCAACGAGCTCTTGTGCAGGGATTTCAACGAGGATCGGCACAGACAGGAGCTCACCCTGCTTCGGAACTCTCCAAGATCAGGACCAAGAGTACTGGGGCAACCCCGCAGACATCGTCTATGGTAGAGACGATGTTGGGAAGTCAGCGACGGGCGATGGGCCCACACACGATGCGACGGCGGGTCATGTTCGCCGGCGTCCTCATCCTCGCGGTCTTCCTCGTCCAAGCCTTGTGCCATTCGGCACCGTTCTCTGATGGCACATCCGCAGCGCGTCTACCGGCGCTCACACCCGTCGAGCAGGTGAACACAGGAACACTCGAGCATACCGAACACATCGAGAACGCCTGCTCCGGAAATGCCGCAGATCCCTCGTGTTCGGACAGCACTCTTTCCTCCTGCCTTCTCATCCTTTTTCTTTCGGCAGGATTGTCGATCCCCCACAAGGCTTGGATGGGCAATGGATCCGGTCGTTTGTGGACGACGACGGCGCCGCCCCTCCGCTCGGCATGCACCGCTCCCGACTTGCACGCCCTGGGCATTAGTCGCACGTGATGGTTGGGCACGCGGCGCATTCGACACCCAGCGTCCATGCGCGGCCAGAGCTCACGCCTCACGGCGTCCCACCACCACAACGACTTTCCAGAAAAACAGGAGAACCCTTGAAAATTCGCATCTTTGCAGCCATCGCAGCCGCCGGCCTTCTTCTCACCTCGTGTGGTTCGGGTAATTCCGCCAGCGACTCCCCGACAAACGCAGGACCTTCCCAATCAAGCCAGACGGCATCACGGGACGGCGACATCCTCGAATCCCACGGTCTCGCGAACTTGAGCGCCAAGGAGCTCATCGAGAAGCTCGACACCATGCCTGTGGCCGAGCGCCCGCAGGACCTCATCGCCTCCATCCGCCCCAACGAGGTCCTGATCACCGACACCAACAATGTGGAGACCTCCGTCCCCGTTCCCGAGAGCGATTTCTACCTCTCCTTCGCCCCGTATGTGGACAGCACCCATGAGTGCTATTTCCACAGTCTGACAACCTGCCGGGGCGAGATGGGCAACCAGGACGTCCACGTCACCATCACGGACAATGATTCCGGCGAGGTTCTGGTGGACGAGGACTCAACCACCTTCGACAACGGTTTCCTCGGTGTCTGGCTACCCAAGGGCATCGAGGCCACCCTCACCGTCTCCGCCAACGGCAAGAGCGCCGCCGAGGTCATCTCCACGAAGAACGAGGACGACCTCACCTGTCTGACAACTCTCAAGCTCTCGTAGGATTCTCTTTCGTAGAGGCAGCCATCAGGCGGAGCAATCGGTCCGCACGGGCAAGAGAGCGGGGCTTCCAACGTGATGACGTTGGAAGCCCC